>JAEEGL010016442.1_pt1 | contig 15565 bp, 8 predicted proteins | sample 9134231 | NCBI WGS metagenome assembly JAEEGL01 (sample SAMN16246548, study PRJNA631951) | gut metagenome | biome: gut microbiome; feature: rumen; material: fiber-attached | host: Bos | place: Iran: Karaj | collected 2018-10
AATTAACAGGGTGAGCTATATAGGGCCTATGGTCTTCTTCCTTTAATTTCAGCGAAGCGACAGAAAGATATGATGAGTCTATCAAATACACCTCTACATGTTTGAGACCTTGTAAAGTCAGGTTCTCTGGTGTACGACGTGCATGACAATATAGTTTTACGTTCTTGTTATCTTCAAAAACGCTGTCATTAGCAAGATTCACGATAGAGTTTATATTAGCTTTTTCGTCCTCTGACAATATAAATATTCTGGACTCATTTGCACGCCTCAATACTTTCTTTAGGAAATAGAGTCCCAGATTATTCAATATGTCTTTATCACTTTCTATGTCAGCCAAATCATTGTCAGCACTCAACAATACATATTTTACTTCACTTAGTTGGTTAATATACTCCTTCTTGTATGGAAACAATCCAAATAGTTCACTAAGACTCAGCTGACTTTTATATTGCTCATCTTTTGACGGAAAATCAACAAAGATGATTCTCTCCTTTTCTTTGTTTCTCGTCTCGCGATAGATACTTTTGGCTAACGCAATGCTCGCTTCATTAAAGCCGAAGAATATGTTTACAGTTCTTTTATTATTAACATTTCCCCACCATTTCTCTCTAAAAAAGAATTCCAAACGTTTTCCAAGAAAGCTGATGACGAAGAAGGCACTAATAGTAATTGCCATGAGATGAACAAGTCCAAAACACAACATATAAAAAGTGCTGTTTATACATTCCGCACACACTTCTTGGTAGCTGGTGTTGGCTACAAACATTCCCAATGAGGCAATCAAAGGTCTGACAATATACGCCCCAAAAGTTGTTGCGGTGCCATCTATGAAAAAACCAATATAATAAATAATGTATCCTAATAGTAATGTAATGACACCTCCCCATCTAAGAATTCCACGCCAAACCCTATGCCAACAATAAAAGATGAAATTAAAAAAGAAAAGTATCGTCAATAATAGAATAAACCCCAAATAATACTTTTCGACTTTATCAGGAACACCAGGCATTCCTTTCTCTTCAAAAACACGATTAACCGTCTCGTTAATCCACTTCACCAGAGAATTTTTCTTAACTTTCACGTCAGAAATATTCAGAGGTTTAGTAGAATCGGGAGAAGACGCTAATATTTTCGCAGACAAAGTATCTATATAACTTTTAGCGGTATCCGCTATCGACACTTCCACGTAGAACCCATTCTTGTTAACATCAGTCTCTTTTTGAGGATTTGATTTACATCCACACAGCAGAATAAAGCCCATAAACAAAGTAACAAGAGCAGCTGTTTTATATACTTTTGAATTCATCATACAAGAATATTTTGTTGTTTTAGGAATGAATTTTGTTGTAAATTATAGTTTTATATCATAACCCTTCTTTCAAAAACTTCCTCAGTGAGAGGTGTCGTTTTCAAGATGCAAAGATAGTAAATTTATTGTTTATAAACAACAAATTTTACATTTTTTCTCTCGTGCCACATTTCTTTATCCTTTTTATTACCACCTCTCAAAAGTCATGGACTCCATATGTTTCCTTAATTATTCTTAAATTTTACCACCGCAAGACATTTTTTTACGAATTTTGTCGGGCGCAAATCCGAATGCCTTCCATCAAGAAAGAAGAATGGATAATAGTTGGAAAAATCCGTTTTGGATTGAGAGGTGTAAGACGAGTCGACATTTTTACTATTGTTATCTGCAACCATAGTATCATACAGATTAATAAGAGTCTCATCAGACAGAGTATCATTAGTAATATGGACTGCTTCTCTTGCTTCTCTCGATGACATGAGACTTATTATATCAAACAATTGCAAAGTCTTTTTCAGCAGTAAGGGGCCTTCTGTGCATTGGCCACAATCTACCGTGACGGAATCTGTGTTGATGAGATGATAGAAATCTTCTGGCAAATCATCGTCACTGCTTTCTCCCAATAAAGGAATGTCTGTAATGCCTTTCTTCAGTTTTTCAGAACTCACAGTATCGTATGGGTCTTGAATAGACACGCAAAGATGTTTGTTTCTTATTCGGACTATCGTTGTACGTATTGGCATAGTCGAATTATTGGCACTAAACAGACTGTTGATCTTAAACACTTCCGAATCACCTTTTCTCATAATGTCTGAAACATCAGTCACCCTTATGATATCAGGAGCCACAGGATATTGTGCCAGTAAAGCCAGTTCGGCAAGCCCTAAAGATCCACATTCCAAAATGTTAATCAGAGGGTAGGCGTTGAGATGTGAGTTAGAAATAAATTCGCGGTCTTCGTAATCAACAGCAGGCTTTGCTATTTCAACACTGTCTATTAGCAGATGGTGGCATCCGTCATAATAGGGCGATTTGGAATAACAATAGTCGATTTTAGTATAGCCTTCGTTGATTATTGCCTCAACAGAAAGGGTTACATAAAGAGATTTAGTTGTTTCGTCCTCTTGCAACTTTCTTGTCACCTTGACAGAGTTTCTTGCCGTAGAGTTTCTTCTGATGGTACACAAAATAAAACATTCGTTATTGTTGTTGAAATACTCTTTCTGAACGTCAATGTCGAAATATTCAAGCAAACTGACGACATCAACCGATTTCTTGTGTTCTGAGAAATAGAGAGAGTCCCCGATTATTGTCTGAATTTCCGAACCATTCTTTTCAGCAGACAGGCCTGTTCGTACTCCACCTTCTGAAAAAATATACTTTAGGACTGCGTTAATAATGGCTGATTTCTTGGCATCTTCTTTGCTTTCTATTGGGACGGAGACACCTATCCATTCATTATCCTTTTTCGTGTTGATCCACTCGGGAATTATGCTGAAAACTTTCATGCGTTTATTCCCCTTCATGGATAAGGACTGGTTAAAGAAGAACTTCCCCTTCATGGTATTATGATTTGTCCATGGGTCTTGTTCGCCATTGGTTTCATCCAGCACTTTTTGTCCTACTTCATTGAAAAAGTCAAACAATGCAAGGTTAGGTATTTCAAGAACCTCCAAAAAAGCTTGAGTAAACGGACTGTGCCGTCCTGTACCATCCAAAGCCACAGAGCCTGCGGCTGTTGAGAAAGTAATATATGTTCCTTTTGGGGGACTTACAGAAGCTAATCCCATCGCACCTCCTCCGCGATACCACCTTTTTACAAAAGGATTATTTCTACAAGCATCTAATACTACTATCTTCATGGGGCAGTTAGACTCATCCAGCTTGTCTAACAGCAGATTCAAAGGCAAACACTTATATTTCACATCAGCTTCGGATCCAAGCTCGGCATCAATGGGCATCAGGTAGTTTTCCCCCTTGGACTGCAGACCATGTCCAGAATAATAGAAAAGAACGACATCATACGATTTGGCCCTCTGCCCAAAGTCCGAAATACTTTCATCCATTTGCCTAAGCGTTCCATCTGTCAATTTTGTTACTTCAAACCCCAAATACAATAATTTTGCTGCCACATCCTCAGCATCATGAACAGGGTTCTCCAAGTAATTCTGCTTCCCATACTCAGAATTACCTATTACAAGTGCCAGTCTTTTTTCCGAATGAACATTCAAAATGCAGCACCAAATAACGACCCATATTGTCAATATCTTCTTTCTCATATATTTAAGATTATAGAGTGTTTCTTACACCTTTTTTATTATCGCTTCTCAAAAATGTTAGAGAATCAAGTGCTTGTTCCCGTGATTTTCCTATCAATCTCTCCTTCAGTTAAGTACTATACTAAGTGGATTATCAGAATTTCAGTACTCAGTGGTAACTTTGTTCAGTTGCATACTTAGTAACTATGATCATAAATTTAGTAATATACGATTCTTCCATTACCATTTTCGTCGATACTAAAAAAACCTGATGAACCAGGAATATCTTGGGCAAGGTCTTCCAGCTCCTTCTGGGTCATAGCTTTGCTCTTCTCCAACTTCTTTTGCTTTATTGTCAACTCTTGCTCAGCTTGGGCATTGACATCCTGATGTTGTCGCAAAGTGGCGGCACGGCTATTGATGTCCCCCTTGGTATTCAATAGAGAGTCTGCTTCCGTCAACTTTCCCTCAAGAATAAGGCTGCTGATGCGTCGATTAAATTCGTCCACCTCGTCAAAGTCCATCTTTGAATAGCGTTCTGCCATCTCATTGATCAGTTTTTCATTGCTCTCCTGTTGGGCATAGAGTTCCTGTAACTGTTTACGGTATTCTTCTTCGGAAACTTTGTGCTGTTCTTTCAGCAGTTCTATCTCATCCTCTTTCTCCTGTAACTGCCGTTGCAAGGTCCTGCGGATTTTCTTTTCTGCAGCGAGTTTATCGTCTGTCTGCTGACTTGGCGTTTCCATTACCAATGTCAGAGGATTCTTCGAATATGCATACTGCTTAGAAAGTACATCAGGATCTGTTAGTACATACCCTGGCTTCTGTACGTTCTGCAGGTAGTAGCTGTTGCTTGGTATGGTCAGCGAGAACGCTCCATTGCTTCCACTTACCACTGAATTACCGCCCCGTACCGTCACAGTAGCCCCCGACAGTCGTGTACCGGCAATCACAGTACTGTTTGCACCTAACCGTCCTTTCGTCTTCACTATGCCTTTCTGCGTCTGGGCCGATGCTATAAGTGCCATAAACAGGCCAATCAACAGCCAAATAGTACGTTTCATATCTTAGGAAATTTGTTTTTAGTTATTCTAATTGCCCACAAAAATACAAAAAAATCTGCAAAACAAGTGATGTTTTGCAGAAAAAAGTTGAAAAAAGCTACAAGATTTAATTGTGGACATAGTCCCAGTGGCCGCAGATGCATTTGCCACCACTACCATCATGAGCCATTACATATCTTTGACATCCGCATCCTGCATGACGACATGCACCCGTTCCTGCTTTTGCCTTTGTCTGGCTCTTGCTTAGTGCTCCGTTTACAGACTCTACCAGACCATCTGCCTTGGCTTCCTCAGCTTCTTCAACAGCTGCTGAATCCACTTGCTCCACACACTTACAGGAATCACACTTACACGATTCACAAACGCAGGCATCGGTAACCTCTTTCTCTGCTTTCTCTGCCTTTGAACCACAAGACACAACTAATGACATAGCAACAAATGCTATTACCATTGCAAAAAACTTTCTCATTTCTAAAATTGTTTAAATTAAAAAAGTAATAATATCGCCTGCAAAGATAAGAATAATTACGAAACTGACAAAATCTGCGAATCGTTTTTTTCATCATTCTCTATTTTTTCCTTATCCTTCTTGATGAGCAGCAGAATCCTATTCTTTGCCATCCTGTGAATCCTGATACAGAAAATAATGAGTACGAAGAACCCCACACATCCGACATAAGGATTCACTTGTCCAGTCATAGCCAGAGAATCGTAAATGCCGTGAGCCAATACAGGCACCAACAGGATGCAGACAGCATTCTTCTTGGAATGGTCGACGAAGCAATACAATGAGTAGAAGAAACCCATCAGCACCGCAAAAGCATAGTGGCCTGGCACGGCCAGCAGTGAACGTACAATCGCTATGGTAATCCAGTTGCTTTCACCATCTAAATATAAAACATTCTCAACAGCGGCAAAGCCAAGACCGATGCTCAAGGCATATACAATGCCGTCAAAATGCTCGTCGAAATGGGGATTCCAGCGTAACAGAAGCCATAATGCAAGCAGTTTGATGCCTTCTTCTGGTATGGCCGCCACAATGAAAGCATTTGCCGACATCTCAATCATGTTTGACGGCGTAAAACATAGCCCGAACAGGAATGTCTCTATTACAGTTTCAAGCAACGCCACAGGAACACATAACGCACCACCCAACAGAAATCCCCCAATCAACCATACCGCCGGTTCTTTTTGTGGGTCTTTCACCCATATATACAGTCCTAACAGTATTGACGGTAGGAGTGCTATTCCTATAATAATAGTATTTGTCATATATTCGTGTGTATCAGAAGTTTAATATCTTCAATATTCGTTTAATTTTCTTTACGTCAGCCTTGTATGCTTGAGGATTAGCATCTGCAAGTCGTTGATATATTTCCAATGCCTCTTTGTACATCGCCTTGCTCTCAGCGAAGCGTTGGGTTTTGGAATACAGAATTGCCAGATTGTTCAGCGTATGTGCCAATTCTGGCTCGTATGCTTGAGGTTTAGTAGCTGCAAGTCGTCGAAATATTTCCAATGCCTCTTTGTACATTGCCTCGCTCTCGGCATACCGCTGGGTGTCCTCGTATAGAATTGCCAGATTGTTCAGCGTCATTGCCAAATCCGACTCGTATGCCTGAGGATTGGCAGTTGCAAGTCGTTGCTGTATTTCCAAAGCCTCTTTGTACATCGCCTCACTCTCGGTGAAGCGTTGGGTGTCGGAATATAGGCTTGCCAGATTGTTCAACGTTGATGCTACATTAGGCTTGTATGCCTGAGGATTGGTAGCTGCAAGTCGTCGAAATATTTCCAATGTCTCTTTGTACATCGTCTCGCTCTCGGTGAAGCGTTGGGTTGTTCTGTACAGGATTGCCAGATTGCCCAGTGTCATAGCCACATCCGACTCGTATGCTTGAGGATTGGCAGCCGCAAGTCTGCGACGTATTTCCAAAGCCTCTTTGTACATTGCCTCGCTCTTAGTATAGCGTTGTTTTGTTTTGTACAGAATTGCCAGACCGTTCAGCGCCGATGCCACATCAGGTTCGTATGCCTGAGGATTAGTAGCTGCAAGTCGTTGATATATTTCTAATGTCTCTTTGTGCATTGCCTCGCTCTCGGTGAAGTGTTTGATGAGATAATATAGGTTTGCCAGATTGTTCAGTGTCATTGCCACATTAGGCTCGTATGCTTGAGGTTTAGTAGCTGCAAGTCGTCGAAATATTTCCAATGCCTCCTTGTACATCTCCTCGCTTTCGGTGAAGCGTTGGGTTTTGGAATACAGAATTGCCAGATTGTTCAGCGTATGTGCCAAATCAGGCTCGTATGCCTGAGGATTAGCTGCTGCGAGTTGGCGGAAAATTTCCAATGCTCTTGCATAGTATATTTCTGCTTTTTTATGTTGGTTTTGTTCTTCGTAATAATATCCTGCATTATACTGCCATTTAGCATTGATAGTGTCCAATTCTGCTCTAAGCTCTATATAATAGGCTGCAGAGTCATGCTGGTTTGCCAATTTGAAGCGGTTATAGAATTTGTAGCAATCGGCGGCGACATCTTCTAATTTCTTTTGGGTACCCTCTTTGCTGGTTTGTAAGTTCTGCTGACGTTGTGCCATTTCTGCCTCTTCTTTGGCTTCCAATTGCTGCTCCTTGCGAATCTCCGCTATTCGGCTGTTCATGTCACCCTTCGACCGTAGCAGCGAGTCGGCCTCTGTCAGTCTTCCGTTGAGGATGGCATCGCTGATGCGTTGGTTCAGTGCATCCATTTGGTCGTAGTCCATCTGTGAATACTCCTTCGCCATGTCGGCTATCAGCTTCTCGTTGTTCTGTTGGTCTTCGTAGAGCTTCTGCATGGCTTTGTGGAATTCCTCCAGCGTTAGTACGTTCTGTGCTTTCTGTTCCTCAAGTTCTTCCTCCCGTTTCATGAGTTGCCGCTGAAGCGTCCGCCTGATTTTCCGCTCTGCTTCCAGCTTGTCCTCCATCTGCTGCTCAGGCGTATCCATCACCAAATAGAACGGGTTGACAGAATACTGGTAAGGCTTCTTCGTGGCATCGACATCCACCAGCTGGTAGCCGTTCTTCTGAACACTTAGCACCATAAACGTCTTTGATGGTACAGGAAACGAGAATGTTCCGTCATTCGTGCTCACCACAGAGCGTTCCTTCATCTTTACTGTCGCCCCTTGCAGACCCTTGCCAGGCTGCAACTTCCCGTTCACCATCTTACCACGGGTCTTCACTACGCCTTTCTGCGTTTGGGCTATGGTAGAAAATACAGGAAAAAACAATAAAAATAATATGATGTTTGTTTTCATGAGATTGCTTTTCATTCAGTTAGTAAATTGTCTATATATTGAGAGTATTTCTTTTTAAATTCATCAAATTCTTTTCTCAATTCTTTTTCAGATTTATTTTCCTCCAATTCAGCATTGTATGCCTCAAATAATAAATTGACAGCAGAGCGTAGTTTTGACGTGTTGCCTTCATATACCTTCTCTGTGATGGCCAAATTTTGTTTTGAGTATTGGATGGCCAAAGGAAAATTCTTCATTTTAAGATACAGATGGCTCAAATTGTTTACTGTAAGTTGAACTACTCTGTTGTTTTCTCCATAGAGGTCTTGTGCCACTTTTAAAGATTTTAGATAATAGTCTAAAGCACAGTCATTTTGCCCTAACTCCTTATATAGGAAGCCAAGGTTACGATATATGACAGCGATTCCCGCATGTCTCTCTCCATAATGCATTCTGGTTATTTCCAATGATTGAAGAAAACACTCAATGGCTTTATCATATTCTTTCAGATTTATGTAAGCATTTCCTATATTATTTAATCCAACACCAATACTTGAATGTTTGTCACCATATATCTTTTTCTTTATGTTCAAAGATAAAGTACAATATTTTAGTTGGTTTGCATAATCATTCTTTCTACCATATACAGAAGCTATCCCTCCGTAAGTAACAGCGACATGAGGATGACGCTCGCCAAAAAACTCAATAAAAATCCCTAAAGCTTTCTGAAAACATTCCATAGCCTTATCGTTATCATTGAGGTCTATATAGTTGAATCCCATATTTAATAGGCATCCAGCTATTTCAGAGGATATGTCTCCTTGGTCTTTTATAAACAAATCATATGCCTTCTCAAGATATTCCTTTGCCAAATTATAATTGCCAAGATCATTATATACATTACCAATATCCCTATATAATCGGGCAATACTTTCTTTGTTACCCTCGAACTGCCTTTCTCTTATAGATAGTGCTTTTTGATAACACGACAAAGCTTCATTATAATTACTCTGGTCGTAATAGACTATGGCTATATGCCTTAATATTGTACTCATGCTTATACTGTCTTCTTTGCATAAATCAAGACATTTCTGATAATACTCCATTGCCATTGTGTTATTGCCCAAGAATTCATGGGTAAAACCAAGGTTGTTATAACACTCCAGCAGTGCACTGTTGTCTGCATCGGGTTTTTGTGCACATGCAAGTGCTCTCTGGAAATAATTCAGTCCTAATGAATAGTTTGCTAAATAATCATTTGCGAAAAGTCCTGCTTCATTCTGCCAATCCACGTTAGTTGTATCTAATTTTGCCCTTAATTCAATATAAAATGCTGACGAGTCATTCTGATGTTGCATCTTGAAAATCTCAAACTTGCTGTAGCAGTCTTGGGCAAGGTCCTCGAGTTCTTTCTGTGTCAGTTCTTTGCTTTTTTCTAGCTTTTTCTGTTTCTTCTTGATTTCCTGTTCTGCTTGAGCATTTGCTTCCTGATGCTGACGCAATATAGTCGCACGACTATTGATATCACCTTTGGTGTTCAGCAAAGAATCGGCCTCTGTCAGTTTGCCTTCAAGAATCAGCTGACTGATGCGTCGGTTAAACTCGTCCACCTCGTCAAAATCCATCTTGGAATAGCGGTCTGCCATCTCACTAATTAGTTTTTCATTGCTTTCTTGTTGAGAATAAATCTCTTGCAATTGCTTCCGATATTCCTCTTCGCTCAGTTTCTGTTGTTCCTTCAACGATTCTATCTCATCTTCTTTCTCTTGCAGTTGCCGTTGTAAGGTACGACGAATTTTTCTTTCTGCCGCAAGTTTATCATCCATCTGCTGACTGGGAGTTTCCAATACCAACACCAACGGATTCTTCGAAAAGGCATATTGTTTAGAAAGCACATCAGGATCTGTCAGCACATATCCCTGCTTTTGCACACTCTGTAAATAATAGTTTTGCGAAGGTATAGGAAACGAGAACGTTCCATTCTTCTGACTGACAACTGCAGTTCTTCCCTTTACTTGTACTGTTGTACCAGCAAGACGTTGACCAGCTATCACCGTTCCATTATTACCCAAACGGCCTTTTGTCTTGACGTAGCCTTGCTGATTTTGTGCGATTGCCATCATTGGCACCAATAGCAACATTAAAACAATTGTTCTCATATATTTATAATTAGTCATGTTTCAGGTTTGTGAGCACAAAGATAAGTAAAAAAATTGAAACGACCAAGGATTTTCGGGTTTTTAGTGATGGGGACGGGATGGGTGGAGTAGGGGTGCGTACATTATATATTATAACAGCTTTTCATTTCGATAGTATTTCCACCAGTCTTCGGTAGGCATGGAATCAAGTGCCTATCCCCATGATTTCTAACTCTAGTTTAACCTTTTCTAAGAAAAACTCAAAACTTCCAGGCTTTTTCAAGTCAAAAAAATTATATGGACGAGTATTATATAATATATCATCTTTAGGAATAGGACTATCATCTATCTTAAGTGCCAAAATTTTTTTGTTTAACGTAAGCGCAATAAGTATTTCTGATTTTGCCCATTCAGATTTATGGGAAAACTCTGACCCAAAAAACAAAAAAACTTCTGATTGTGATAATGCATCAAACATCAAATCTTCAGGTCTCTTTCCACTGGCAATTACGTCCATATCCATCCAACATTTAAAACCTGCATTTGTTAGAAATTGATAGGCTTGTCTGACAATTGAGGCATCTTGACGGGAATAACAGAAAAAAAGATCATACTCATAGTGACTATTGTTTTCATTGACTGGCATTCGTTCCCTTCTGGCCCTCTCTTCCGCAGATATTCTATCCTCCTCTGCCTTTAATTCTTCTTCTTTCTTTTTACGTTTGTCTTTTATTGGCTGTAGTTCTATATTAACGAAACTCTCATAATCATTGTCTGGAACATTATATATTTGTGTATAAGCGTCCTCCTCATGCTCAATGCTTTTATATTCAAGTCGATGGTCTCCTTTTAGTAATCGAGCTATAGCACCTACAGACGTGTCTGTGGCATCCGTAACGACAATAGGCGTCCCAAAATGAAGAACACGGCATGAAATATCAGAGAAAAAATGTATCTTAGCTCCTTTATTTCCTGTTCCTGTTAGTAAAATGCTTGGTTGAACAACCTTTTTTATTTGGGTATCCACCATCGATTGAGCCGTGGCTTTAAAATTCTTGTGAAAGTCAATTTCCGCAAATTCAAGATCTTTCAAATGAATTACATAATCTGGAATTCCTTCGGGCATTTTTTTTAAAATTGATTCATCATAGTTTGGACGAATAGGGATAATGTCCTTTCCGAATTTTGTGGCTCGCTCTATCTCTCTCCTTACCCAATCACCCTCATCTTTACATCGGTCTAAGCAATGTGGCGTTAATAGAATTAAGAATACCGGAGCAATCTCAACTGCTGCCAATATTTCTGTTTCAAATTCGCCCGTCATTCCTGATTCGTGGTCGAAAAAGACTCTATAGCCAACTGTGCTCAAAAACTGATTTAGTATTCGAGCTTTATCCTCACCATTATCACGACGGTAACTGATGAATATGTCGTATTTGTTTGTCATTCTTTACGTTTTTTCTGTTGTCGTATCAATCATTTCTTCAGTTATGTAGTATACAAAGTGGATCATCGGAACCGTTTCCAATTATCCCAAAGGACAAAGAATCAAGAATCTGTCCTCTTAATCATTGATCAGTTTGTGCGAAGGACATATGTATTATAAACAAATCCACGATTAACGATTTTTATGGAAAAATATGCTGTCCAACGTGGAACAAAAGTGCAAACGCAAAGATCTGTACTATCATTATGGGAAGTTACTAAGTTGCCTTTCTCGTCATAAATGTAGAGATCTAAATCTGTATCACCATCACCACAGACTATTACCACAGATTTTTCAGCACCTTTAAAGAGCATGCGAAAAATATCAGTTGAACGCGCTTCAAATCTATGTTGTGAAGCTTTCGGTCCTCCAACGGGACCATAAATAGTACTATTGGAATTATTCCCTAAAACTACAAAGTTGTTCACACTTACAAAAACATTTGCAAATAGAATAACAATAACGGAGAAAAATAATCGTTTATACATATGTTAAATTGATTTGTAAATTAATATTTCTTTGTTTGTGATGTCCATGTAATGAACTTTCTAATGTTAATCCAAATAGTATTCTCGTTTTTCTATTGGGGTAAGCTGTCGATTAATAAATCGCTTTCTAGTCTTATCAATCAATTCTTGTAATGGTAACCATGAATAAAAATGAATTTTTGACTTGTCATACATAATTATTGTAGTGCCATTTTGAGCAAAAACAGCTTTATTACAATAAAATGATTGTATGGGGAATCCTGTCTTTATGTCCCACACTATTGATTTTGAGGGAAGAATTGTTAACAGCTGGGTTCCTTCTTTGTTAAACGATATGTCATCTGCGGGGTTTGACAGTTGAATAATTCTGCTTGGAGCTATTAATCCACTTTTATTGGTCTTTCTCATATCCCATATACAAATGCGACTACCACAACCATTATCATATGCAACAAGTTTTGTGTTGTCACGACTAAATTTAATTTTTGTCTCATCCAATGTGTTTGATGATTGAGGACAATCTTTTAATACAAAGATGCATTTTTTAGAATTCATGTTCCACACTTTAATATTCCCATCACTCAATAGAACTGATAAATATTGTCCGTCAGGACTATATTCTATATACTTAATTGAGTCTTTTTCTTCAATTTTTATAGCTGATCTTTTTCCATTAGATACGTCATATAAGAGAATCGAATCTTTGAAAGCAGTTGCAATTTGATTCTTTTCTGTATTTAAAGCTGCTTTTTCTCCTTTCAATGGAAATAATTCTTTTCTTTCATCTAAACTCCAGACAATTGATTGTCCTTTTATTGATGGATTTTCAAATACAAATAGATGTTTTTTATCATCAAATCTCTTTTCTGCGTCTATTTTCCACATAGATGGAAAGGTAATGGTATCATTACCAACAATGTCCCAAATAAATATTGCTTTTTGCTTTGATTTTTGAATAAATACATACCTCCCATTTGGGCTAAATCCTATCTCGTCAAAAGCATTATAATCCATTTTTATATCAATTTTTTTTACTATACTTTTTCCCTTAATTTTAGCTAATGTCAAGGTGGATATCTTTTGTTCGCTGTTGCCATTTGAGTTTTTATGATAAGTTAAAACATGTTTAGAATCAGGACTAACAATAAATTTTCCCTCAACATTATCAGAAAGATATGTAGGAACATCTCGTTTATATAGTGAGATATCTTTGCTCCCCATTGAGACAAATAAAAGGTAATTATTATTTGGGCTAAATGAAACAAAACGTCCTCCGCCTTTAATTGTTTCAACACACTTGTTATTATGCAAATTCCAAATGCGAGTAATATCATCAAAAGATGATGAGACAAAAGATTTTTTATTATTGGGGAAAAACACTTGAGATACACATTCATTAAAATCGTTGAATGTATGTAAACATTTCCAACTGCTAGTATTCCATATTTTTATGACACCATCTGATGAAGCAGAAATAACTTTTTGGTTATCGGGACTAAAGGATACATATTGTACACCTTCTTCGTGCTTTGTTAAATTGTGAATAACATTTCCTGATTTAGAATCTCTGATAATGACCATTCCAGATTCAGACGTACAGGCTAATAAAGAATCATTTGAGCTAAATGAAATATGATTAATTGTTCCTCTTTGTATTTGTCGCCATGCAATAGAATTAGTATTGAGGTCCCACATAGAAACAATACCTGCAACATCTTTTGAACGAATATTATAAGTCGTAATAGCAATCTTTGTTCCGTCAGAATTGAATGCAGCATGATTTATGTCCATTTTTTCTTTAATTATTTTTATGCATTTTCCTGTATGTGTATCCCATATGCGTAGTGTACTGTCATTAGAAACAGATAGAATCTTTGTCCCATCATAACTAAATTGAGTATAATTTACACCTCCTTTGTGACCTTTTAGAATATTCAAGCATTTACCCGTTTTTACATCCCATATACGAATTGTTTTGTCGTATGATGATGATAAGACAGAGTCTCCTGTCGGGCTGAAAGAGCATGAAGTTACATCTTCTGTATGCCCGGAAAACTTCGCATTGCTACACAAACTAGCCCTTCGAATCAATGATTCTGCTTCGGGTACATAGGGGCGTGAAGTCATATCATTTATATTTTCTGGTAAGATGTTAATTGCTAAAATGCTTGGCAAATATGAATCTATATTCTCAGTAACAAGTGGCATTGCTTTCTCAGATACGGCTCGAGCCTGATTCACCATCATCTGCCATTGGCTTTTTTGAATCTTTTGGTTTTGATAATAGAAGAAACCAATAATAACAAAAGCAATTAAAATGATACCTGATAACAACATCATTCGCTTTCGATTTTTCTTGGCCTGCTCTCTTAGTTTCTCTTCCTCTCGTTTCTTAGCTTCTGCTGCAAGATATAGTTCTTTTCTCTTGGCAATAATCGGACACAAGGAATCATGAACAATTTCCACATAATCTTCGTCCTCAATCTTTGAAATCTTGATGATGCGTTTATCACTTAATATCTCTTTGTATTTTGTATCGAATTCAATATGGGACAGTTCAGAAGATTTACGTCTCACACGCTTTTCATTGCTATCTACTAATGCAAATATTGCGGTTTCGATATCTTTACGGATTGTCTCTACTTGACTATTGGTTTCTTGATGAGATAATTCATTTACGACTGAATCAATGGCCTCATCATAGAACTTTTCAAGAATCTTGTTAAGCGATTGGTCTATGCCATTCGCATCTATGTCGGAAAAGAAATGGATGTCCTTCTCCCACGAATCACAGACTACAGACAGGAGTAGGGCAGGAATGACGGGAAGATTCTCGGCAATGGTCTTTTCTGGCTCACGAGAATACTGCTGAACGAAATAGTGCAACACCTGCTCTACTTTGTCTTCGGCAAAGCGTTGCTGTTGGGTCATCACCTTTTTGGCACCTTCATACGTCAGGGCCTTTAGGCAATAGCGGTTGTCTTTCAGACTGGGGATGAAGCACTTCTGCATGCCCCAGTAGTCCAGTTCTCCGATGAACTCTTTACGGAGAGAGAATACTGCTTTGAAGTCTTTTTCTTCCTTGATAGCAGGGAAGGCGGCTCTATCACCAATAATCGACCTGACCTTTTTGGCGATGTCGTCTGGACAGCTATCCGAAGACACATCTTCCAACCAATCGAAGAACTTCTTGGTCCAGACAATAGAGCCTGGCAGATTAAATACCTCTTCAAACTGGTCGAAAACAAACACAGGGGTAAAGGTCAAACCCATTGCCTGCGGTTTGTAGTTCCTCAGCTCCCACCATGAGAATTGACTTAGTTCCCGCTGTAGGTCTGTTTGGCAATCCAAACCTTGGAAATCGGTGGAACAGAGCTTGTACTCCACATTAATGCCTTTGTTCGTCTCGTTATACTCAGCAATGCTGTCCCTGATGCATCGGTCTATGATGGTAACAAAACTGTCTAGCGTACGCTCATATTCATCACTCGTAAACGTTAGGTCAATGGGGAAATACATGTTCTGCCTGAGCAACGGGAACACACCCG
>JAEEGL010209620.1_pt1 | contig 15565 bp, 12 predicted proteins | sample 9134231 | NCBI WGS metagenome assembly JAEEGL01 (sample SAMN16246548, study PRJNA631951) | gut metagenome | biome: gut microbiome; feature: rumen; material: fiber-attached | host: Bos | place: Iran: Karaj | collected 2018-10
CCGCGCATTTTCGGCGGAACTCGGCACCAAGTTGATATATTTTGTGCCGCGCAACAACATCGTGCAACACGCTGAAATCCACAAGCAAACCGTTATCGAATACAAGCCAGATTCGGGTCAGGCGCAGGAGTACCGCAACCTTGCCAAGGCGATTATCGAAAACGACCAGTTTGTAATCCCGACGCCGATGACTGCGGAGCGTCTCGAAGAAATCCTGATGGAATACGGCTTCATGGAGTCTGCCGACAATTATAAAATTTAACCAAATGTCGTACAAAATTGCAGTAGCCACATCCGATTCGCAGAACGTCGATTTGCACTTTGGCGCGGCGGAGAGTTTGAAGATTTACGCCGTGGAAGGCCTTGACTTCAAGTTTCTTGAAGAACGCAAGGCTGTTGGCAACGGTCAGGCTGGCAGCAACGATTGCAACAACGGATGTGGCAATGGCGGCGGAAGTGGCTGTGGCGACGGCTGTTCGGGCGGCGGAGGTGCGGATTCGGTGGAGTTGGTAGCCGACTGCCGCGCCGTAGTGGCGGCCAAAATAGGCAAAAACGTACTCCGCCAACTCGAATTGAGGGCTATTTCGGCGTTTGACGTTACGATGCCAATCAGCGACGCCCTCACCAAAATTGTTGCCTATTATTACAAAATGGACAACAGGAAATTGAGATAGCATCCATCTGTTCACGTAAAATATTGATTGATTGTTTGTTTGAAATTATAACGCCGCATGAAGAAGATTCGTGCGGCGTTAAATTATTTTACGGTTTCAAAATTTTTGCTTACCTTTGCACTCTGTTAGACAACATGGTAACGATATGAAAATTACTAAGATATTAACGGCGGTGCTGGTGCTCTTGGCGGCAATTTCGGTTGCAAACGCGCAGGAGCGTTATTTCGTTCCCCTTGGGCGTATGTACGACCTCGATATGCAGGCATCTGTGGCTGCCGACACTGCGGACAAGGTGCTGTTTACGGCGGTGAAACCCGTTTTGGTGTCAACAGACGAGCCGTTGCCAATAGCGAAACCCGAACTCTCGACCGCTCAGTGGTTGAAGCGTCATTTTTTTGACGACGACTTTTTGCAGTTTTCGAGCGACATACACGCAATCACCATCAATCCCATCTTCCACTTCCAACGCACATACGTCCGCACCGACAAGGAGGCGGAACTCGCTTATTTCAAACGTCAATACAAAAACGGCGAGCATAATGGCGACAAGTTTTACTTTCTTAACACCCGTGGTTTTGAGGCGTTTGGACGGCTTGGCAAGAAGATTTACTTCAACACAGAGTTTTACGAAAACCAAGCGCGTTATCCCCGTTATGAAGACAGCATCATCAACAGAATGCGCGGCATCCCCGGACAGGGTTTTGGCAAGGCGTTCAAGGTGGACGGCAAAGACTGGGCGATGGTTTTTGGGCATATTTCCGTTAACGCCAACAAGCATCTCACCATCACCCTCGGCAACGGCAAAAATTCCATCGGCTCGGGTTATAGGTCGATGATACTGAGCGACATAAGTTTCAATTATCCATTTTTGCGCACCGACCTGAATTTCGGCAAATTCTATTATTACGTGCTGTGGGGCTACATGCAGTCTGACCATTGGACGTATTTCTCCACGCACGAAACCGGCGAAAGCCATTACAAATATGCAAGTTACCACGTGGCGGGCTGGAAACCGTGCAACCAACTGGAACTCTCTGTAATAGAAGGCGTTATGTGGAAAAACACCGACAAGGACAATGTATATAAATACTCGCCAAACGCGCTGATGTTTGCGCCGGTAATCGGGTTGCCGATGGCTGTTAACGGTTTTGACGACGACAACCGCGTGCAGATAGGCTTTGACGCCAATTATACACCGTGGGAGTACATCAAACTTTACGCACAATACAATTATCAGGGCAAAAACCAAATCAACAACAAGAAAAATTACGGCTTCCAGGCTGGTCTGCATTGGTTTGACATGACTTTTGGCGCGGTGCGTGGGTTGAAGAGCCATTTGCAGGTGGAGTTCAACAAATCCAACATCAGCGACGGCCGCCTGAGTTCCGACTTCTGGAATTACGGCTACCCGCTTACGTCCATGAACATCACGCGCCCCGACAGCGACGAAATTATCCTCGCCGCCGACCTCGAATACAAGCGCATCGCCATAGAAGGTTGGATGCAACGCGCCACCTCCAACGACCGTATGTCGCTCACAATCCGTTACATGCTCAACCGCAAGACCAAATGGAACATCTACGCGACGATGATTAATCGCAAGGCATATTTCGCTAACTGCGACTACGACAACAACATGCTTGTAATTGGCATGGTGATTTGCCCGCAGAATTTTTATTTTGACTTTTAAAACGTGGGGAGGCTGGCTATGAAGATATTGGTGATAAGGTTTAGTTCGATTGGCGACATAGTACTTACAACGCCGGTAATGCGCTTAATCAAAGCGAAATACCCGGATTGCGAGTTGCATTTTGTCACCAAAAAGAAGTTTAAGGACGTTGTGGCGTTGAATCCGCACATCGACATCCTCCATCTTCTCGACGACAATCTCTCCGACCTCATCAACGAACTGAAAGCCACGGAGTTTGATTATGTGATAGACCTCCACAACAACTTCCGCTCCAAGCGTGTCCGCCGCAATGTCCGCATCAAGGAACGTGGCAATATTTATTGGCTCAACAAGTTGGACATCAGGAAGTTTCTCTATACGGCTTTCAAAATCAACCGTCTGCCAGACGTGCATATCACCGATAGAGAAGTGGACACGCTGAAGGCTCTCGGCATAGAGAACGACAATCTTGGCCTCGAATATTATATCTCTGACGACGACAACGCCCGCGCATTGGAACTTACGTCGTCGCTCTCGGAAGGTTACGTGGCGTTTGTAATCGGTGCGACATACTACACAAAGCGAATGCCCGCCGAGTTGATTGCCAAGGTTTGCGACAGGATAAAGAAACCCATAGTTCTCGTTGGCGGCCCTGGCGATGCTGACGCTGCGCAAATGATTGAGAGCAAATGCAAAAACAACCGTATGTTAAACCTTTGCTCCAAGTTGCCACTGAACGTGAGTGCGGGCATCGTAAAGAATGCGATTCTCGTTATCGCGCACGATACGGGACTCATGCACATTGCCGCCGCGTACAAGAAAAACATCCTCACACTTTGGGGCAACACCGTGCCTGAATTTGGCATGTACGCCTGCGAGCCGGGCAAGTTGAGCGCGGACTTCGAGGTGAAGTTGAAGTGCCGCCCATGCTCAAAACTCGGGCATCACAAGTGTCCAAAAAAACATTTTAACTGCATGAACCAACAGCCCTTGGACGCCATTGTAGCCAAGGCCAACGATATACTAACCGCAATTTAACTGTTATGTTTAGATCAAAGATATTCAAGTTTGTCGAAGAAAAATTCGACATATTGGAGACGGTGTTCATCCTGATATTGCTCGCGTCGTCAATAGTGATGATGAACGAGATTACGTTTGCGCTGTACGGCATCTGGGGGTCGCTCACGCTACTTGCATTGCTGTATTTTCTGATGTCGCTGCGCCCCTTTGAAGAAAAAGTGGCTGGTCTGCGCATCGTTATCCGCCGCGTGGTGTATATCACGTATGCCTTGGGCTGCCTTACGGTGCTGTCGGTGTTCCAGTTTGACGGCGACATCAATTCGCACCGGTTAATCATTGCAACGCTTTGTTTTATAGGTGTTTCGGTGGTGGCGTTGCTGTTGCTGCGGTACAAGATGAATGTCAAAAAACAAGTCTTCGGTCTCCTCCTCCGTTGCGGAATCTTCGCTGCGGTGCTGGCGTGGCTGTTGACGATGTATTAACACAACCTGCATATCGCTTAATGCTTGCTGCCGAATGGCAATTATGCATTATGCATTATGCATTATGCATTAAAAAAATGATAGAAGTAATGTCCCCGGTGGGGAGTTTTGAGACGTTGGCGGCGGCTATTAATGCCGGTGCGCAGTCGGTGTATTTTGGATTGGGAATCCTCAACATGAGGGCAAAATCCACCGTCAATTTTACCGAAGAAGATTTGGACAGCATCGTTGCAACGTGCAAGGAGCATGGCGTAAGGTCGTACCTTGCAATCAATACGGTGATGTTTGACGAAGATTTGCCGACGATGCGCCGCCTTGTAGATTTGGCGAAGCAGCATGGCGTTACGGCGATTATTGCGTCGGATGCGTCAGTGTTGCAATACGCACTTAGTCAAGGCGTTGAAATACACGCATCCACACAATTGAATATCAGCAATATAGAAGCCGTAAAATTTTATGCTCAATTCTGCGACGTGGTGGTTTTGGCGCGGGAGTGCAGCCTCGACAAAGTCCGCAAAATTCACGAGCAAATCATAGCCCAGGACATTCGCGGACCCAAAGGCGAACTCGTTAGAATTGAAATGTTTGTGCACGGTGCGTTGTGCGTGGCAACGTCGGGCAAATGTTACCTCTCGTTGCACCAGATGAACAGCAGCGCAAACCGTGGCAGCTGTCTGCAAGTGTGCCGTCGCGGTTACGAAGTTACCGACCTCGACACCGGCGAAAAACTCGCCATCGAAAACGAGTACATCATGTCGCCCAAAGACCTCTGCACCATCGAATTTCTCGACCAGATACTCGATGCTGGCGTAGAAGTCCTCAAAATAGAAGGTCGCGCCCGTCCGCCGGAGTACGTCACGCTGACAACGCAAATCTACCGCAACGCCGCAAACGAAATCCTCGCCAAGACCTACACGCCCGAAAAGGCGGCTGCCGACAAGGAACGCCTGCGCGACGTCTTCAACCGCGATTTTTGGAACGGATACTATCTCGGTCAACGCCTCGGCGAATGGACCAACCACCCCGGCAACAGCGCAAAATTCCACAAGGAGTTTATTGGCACGGTCAACAACTATTTCTCACGGCTGTCCGTTGCGGAGATTTATCTCAACACCGGCGCGTTGAACGTAGGCGACACGGTGATTTTCATCGGACAGACCACCGGCGCATTGGAGGTTACAGTATCAGAATTGAGGCTCGACTTATTGCCAGTGGATGGCGTCAAGAAGGGCGATGTATTCTCAATGCCAGTGCCAGAGGTGGTACGGAGGGGGGACAAGGTGTATTTGAAGGTGGAGAATTAAAAACAAATTTCCGTCAGAAACTGTCGAAATCTATGTTTTTTTAGGTAGATTTCGACAGCTTCTGACGGAAAAAATTCTTCATACCACCGCAGCCATACACCGCGTCAGATACATAATATTGTCCTCTGTCTTCAATTCGCGGGGATGGAATACTATTGGCGTTCCGAGAAAAACGGAGTATTTTTTTTTTCGGAATTTGTCGATGGATACTTTCACCGCGAAGAACGGGAATAGGATGGCAAGCCTCAGTACCTGAACGATGGTGAACTTGCAGTTAGGCTTATTTTCGAGGCCTATTGACTTAGTGCGGATGGGGATATCTTGCCTAACACCGTTAACATCGCATTAACAGCCTTTTTTTAGCATCAGAACCAAAAATAAATTTGGAGTTCTGATATTATTTCTCTATTTTTGTCCATGGCTAAAGGGTTTTATGTTTTTATTTCGCGATTTAAATATAATGATAATCAAGCAATTATCCAAACATTTTAGCCAGTTTTTTGTTAAATTTTCACTTGCGAAATTTGAGTAAGTAAAAAAAGAATACTAATATTATGGATATCCATGTATTAAATGCTAAAGGACTACACATTCTGGCAAAAAAAGACGCTGCGGAATATTCCGCATGCTGCGCAGAAGCATATCGACAGTATCCCTTGATGTGCTGGATTTTTGGACGTTCGGTACAAGGTGAAGCATTGGTGCGATTGTTTCGCACCTCCTTTTTATGTATATCTTCAGATTCGTTCCCAATAGCTGATTCCGAGCGGATGAGAGGTGTTGCCGTCTGGCTGCCGCCACACCATAAAGGAATTGGAGCACTGTCTTTCATCACTTCCGGCGGCTGGAAATTAGTAAGGCACATTCCCCATCTGTTGAAATACGAAAATTACGCCCAAAGCGTGAAACAACGAATAGCAGGCAACGATTGCTGGTATTTGCATAACCTTGCCGTAAGACCGGTATATCAGGGGCAAGGTGTTGCTTCGCAGTTGCTACGGCCGGTATTGGACGAATGCAGCCGCACCGGACAGAAAGCGTATCTCGAAACAAATGTCGCCAAAAACGTGTCGTTCTATGAGCACTTTGGCTTCCGCATGGCAGATGAAAGTTTGATTCCCGGAACAAACGTAAAACACTACGCCATGCTATTTTGCGATTCAAAGCAATAACCACTTGAGATTTTAATAGCCAAAAATCATACTCACAACCAACAATAATCAAACTATTGAAAGAAGGGTAACTAAATTTCATACTTTTAAAAAAAACATATAAAAACTTGTAACATTTTTTTTTATTTCGTTAATTAGAACAAAAGAATAAAAGGAAGCAAATAATAGAATTGAACAAACATAACGTCAGGCGAACAAACGAGAACTTTTTCGCCCATAATTGACAAAATCCAACTATCACCATAACATCAATAACAAAAAGAGAATAATCATGAAAAAAATCCAAATTTTCGTTACGGTTGCCATGATGGCGATGGCTACCGCATTGCAATCTTGTGACAACTGCGTCTCAACTCGAAAACACCGCGCTTGTCATCATTATTCCTTCCGAGTTTGCATTCCAAATCTCTTACAATTTTGACGGTACATGGACAGATGCCTTCACAGGAACATTCAACAACGAAATCGAAGTAGCACCTGGTCAAGAGTTCGCTCAATTAAGCGACAATGTCAAGATCAGCGGCACCATCTACTCTGACATCTCTGCCGAAAGCCAGCTGGCTACAAAGACTGACCGTACTGCCCTCAATTTCTCAATCTTTTCCGACAGGAAGAGCAAAAAAGGAGATGTCGCCATCAGCTGGGAGCAGAACGAACGCAAAATGTTCGACTTGACAATCAAGGAGACGAGTACATCTACTAATGGTCTGTACAATCTCGACGTCACCCAGTTCAATTCATCTTCATCTATCTTCGACGCTTTCGCCGTCATTATCGAGGGGCGCATACTCAACGAAGCCAAACTTACATTACTCGACGACCTTACCACCACAATCAGCATAAGCGACATGCCCAAAGCCATGCAACTGGTAATGCAGAGCATGGATGCCCGTTTCGACTATGCTGACCAGCAGACCATCGACAGCTACACACAAGAGCTGAACAAATTGGTGTCGATGCAACACTTCTGTAAGGGAACCAACCAGACCATTCCAATCCGCATCGAAACCACCAAATTCGGAGTAGACTATGTTCCGATGCCATCCTACAAATTTGACGATGAAGACAACTACGTGTCTGTCAACAAAATACTTGACGTAGAATCCTTGGAATACGGCATTAATATCCTGAGATTTCATAATTAGGCGTTGACTATGTAATACAGCATCATAAAAACTGAAATAAAAAGGATCTCTGAAAGGTACTTTTCGATCTTGCCTTTGATCTTGTAGAGTTCGAGGGCGACTTTGTAGAGTGCGGTCCTTGACGGGACATGTTGGTTTTCAAAGGGGAAACGAAGTTGGGTTAAATATTATAAATCAAAACTGTCGAAATCTATGTTTTTTTAGGTAGATTTCGACAGTTTCTGACGGAAACGTCGTCATTTTTCGATGTTTGCGTTTTTACTGCTCGCGAGTGTTGAAAGCAAGTAAAAGTGTTTGCAAGTACTGCGTCAACTGACGTACGACAATCACAGCCCCAGCCACTGGCTCGACTGAATGGTCGATGATATTAATGGCATACTTAATCGTTTCAGGCTCCAAAAGTTGATCCATGGGAATATATCCTTGCTCGTCGCTAAAGCGGAGGGCAGGCATGGTCATGTAATCCACACCGAATTCCACTGTCTGCAACTGCATGGGGATAGTCTGATCGACGCCTTTACAATAGAGTTGACCCGAGACTATTTCGTTTAGTTGCTGCGTATATTGGTCGATAATGTCCTCATCGGCATAGTTGCGACGAGCGGCACTTGAGCCTATGGCTAATTGAAGTGCCTTTGCACAGTCGTTTACCTTAAGTGTCGTAGTCAGGTCTTCATTTAGTGTAAAAATCAGGTTATCGATGCTGTTACCTTCGAGTATGGCGCCCAATACCTCGAAAATACTACTGCCTGAGTTGAAAACCGAAAGGTCTGGGTTCCCGCTTAAATCGGTGTTCGTCGCCTCTAACGACAGCATCCTTCTATCGTTATGGATAAATGAAAGGCTGACATCCGATTTATGGGTGTCCGGGTTCTGATTGATGCTAAAGTCGACCTGCGTAGCATCATCTAAGGATTCGCCCTGATAGTCTTCCCCTTCGGTGTCTGTCCAAATGCTTCCGCTTATTGTCCATTGGCTGGCTGTGAGCGATGCGTATCGGCTGCCGACCACAGGTTGCAGTTCATTTTGGAACTTTCCATCTAATTCCGTGATATAATCATCGCTGTCGTAGTCTGCACCCATTGTAATCTCGAACGAGCCAGGGATTAGCATTACGACAGCCAGCGTGTCGTTAGAAATAGTGTTGCTAAGTAATTCCTGCTTAGAGCCGCCAGCTATTAATTGAAGACGGATGTGATGGACTTTACCGGGCTCCCACTCGTCGTCCTGCAAAATTATTTCGAAGTTGTCCGCTTCTTCGACGTCGAACCCTGACAAGTCAAGTCGTTGCGTGAATCGATAGTTGAACTCTGTCAAGTCGACGGTGCCCACATACTTGTAGCCACTTTCCGCCAATTCGGAACCTGCCTCGACAGGGCGGATGCTTTCGCGCACTTTTTGTGCGAACATTGTTACTACAGACTTCTCAAATTCTGGATTGTTGAGAACTTCGTTGTTGAACTCTTGGTTCAGTTCATTTAGCAACTGCCATGAGCCGAAATTCAAGTTTTCAGCCAAGTACTTGAAGTTCTCTTTCACATGAGTCAGGAAGTCTTTCCGATTCTGTGTCTTACCTACGGTGATGTAATCATCATCATTTTCTGAACACGCCGTCAATGTTGTAATGCCGCTTACAATTAGGAAAGCGGTTAGAATGCGATAAATTGTCATCTTATTCATAATAACCTAACATTTTATTAATTAATTAGTCAGTTCTAATCCTCCTATTTAGTTGCCGCAAGCTGTCTTAGAAATCAAGCCTATAGAACAAGTTTGGGAGCGATATACCCATCTTCTCGTCTCTTATTGTGCGGTTGTTGATCCTATATGTCTGCCCGTAGCTTGCCTCGTGCAAGAAAATGTTCACGCTTTCTAACGCGAATGTGTGGCTCACACGTTTTTTGTTCAATTTGAAACTAACTGTAAAATCCACAACATGGTCGGGCGAAAACTGCTTGCTCATCGCCTCCTTGTCTTTATAAATCACATCGTCTATAATTATGCCATTGTCGAGCAGTTTGTTCATGGCGTCGGTGTCGAGCGGAGTGTAGTGCAGTCCGCCTTGAGTGGAATATTTTAGGCTGATATTAAACACATTTTGGTTTTGTTTTCCAACCATCCACTCCTTGCCGCCAAGGATTTTGAACATAAAGCGGCGGTCATAATTTTGGGGACGCCATTCCCTGTCCTGTGCCTGGTATTCGGATTTGAACAGCGATGCGTTGACTTGTCCGAAGAAACCGTGCTTCATATAATGTTCAAGTGTGACGTCTCCGCCATAATTGCGAGTATTTCCATCGTTTACCATGGCCTCGTCGAATACTGTCAACTGACGGTTGACGGTGCAGAATGTAGAGCCATTGATGCCAACCGGCATGTCGAAGCCGTATTGATAATAGGTGTTGAACCTTACGATGAGGTTGTCGGTGATTTTGTGGAGGTACGTAAGGAGGAGGTGGTGTGCCTTGGAGAAGCCAAGATTATCGTTTAGCCGTTTGCCTTTTTCCTCATAGAAATACGCATCCATACGCTCAATCATCGAGTGAAGCCCATATGCAAAAGAGAGGGTGTTGTCGTTGGTGATATCCCATTTGACGCTCACACGCGGCTCCAACACGGCGTCGTCGGAAAATGCAAAATAACTGCTTGACAGGCCGATGTTGAAACTTATTTTTTCAGACGGTTTGATGATGTTTTGCCAAAACACAGATGAACGCCCGGTGTCGCCGTTAAAATCGAGCATCGTTATAAAAGGAACGGTTTCGTACACATAGTCGTTGGCCTTGTATTTGAATGTGAAGAAGTGGTGGGTGTATTCGCCTCCAAATTGAGTAAGCCACTTGGGGGTTATTTGTTTGGACACTTCGGTGTTCACGACAAAACGGTCTTCGTTCATCAGCTGGGTGCTGAATGGGTAGAGCTTGTGCGGATTGGTTTCGAAGGCGATGGGCGTTAACAGCACATTGTCGGCGTCGCGTTTAAGGCTCCAATAGCCCAAGTCGGAGTTTATGTGCTGTGCGTTGTAGGCGACGGTAGTGCGCCATGTCCACTTGTTGCCAAAATGAATTTTGTGTGAGATGCCCGCCAGCAATCCAAGCAGATCTGCAACTTGTTTCGATGCGTCATACACCGTCTCCACATCGGCGATGTCGAGAATCTTGTCGGTCGTCTTGTCGTAGTATCCGACACCAAAAGCGGAGAATGTGCCGGCAGACTTGGTCGGAAAATTAAGTTTGAATGAGAAGTCCTGGAATTTGTATATCGAGGGCTGGTCTCCAAGAAGTCCCAGATCGTCGGCAAGCGCCGTAAAGCCATAACGGTAGTTCAATATGTAACTTGAGCGTTTTTCCCTCGAAATAGGGCCTTCTGATGTAATCTCCTCAGATACAGTACCAATTTGTACAATATTCTCGTACTTTTCCGTGTTGCCGTTACGAAGTTTTACATCGAACATTCCGGAGAGGGAGTTCGAATAGTTGGCGTTGAAAGTGGAGACAAAAAAGTCGCTGTTGGCAATGACATTGGAGTTGAGTACGCTCACCATGCCAAAGTTAGAGTCATAGACGTCGTTGAAATGGTTCGGTGTGAACACCTCGACACCCTCTATTCGGTACTTCATCATCTGGGGCGCGTTACCGTGCACTGATATGCCGTTGCTGTCTGACGAGTTTGACACTCCCGCGAAAGCAGACACGAGCCTTGACGGGTCGTTGAGCCCTCCAGCGTATCTCGTCGCCTCTTCCATTGACAACATAACGCCGCCGGCAAGTACGGCCGGATTTACGGCAGCCTCTTTGTTGACACGGGGTTTTACAACAACTTCGCTTATTTCAAGGCTGTTTTCGCGGAGTTCGATGTCGAGTATGACATCCTTAACACCTGAAATCATAATCTCCTTGTGGATGCTTGGCTCATAGCCAATGAACTGAGATTCAATCGTATAACGTCCGCCTTGTTGCAACTTTACCACGTAATTGCCATTGAGGTCGGCAACCGCACCAGTCGACAGTTCGACGATTTTGACTGTAGCCCCCACGAGAGGCTCTCCCGTAATTGCGTCCTTTACTGTGCCGCGCAGTGTCTGTGCTTGTGCAGAAGCTGCAACCAGCATTGTCAGAATGGACAAATAGACACTTTTTTTCATGACAAGTGCTTAATTTAGTTAAATTAAAATATTTTTCAAAAATTGTGAAAAGCGTTATTCTTCAATCCACTCAAAATGCTGATAGTCCTTGCAGGAAGTCCAAGTGCCACCCCATTCGAATCCTGCCTCTGTGAAAAGCCGTAGGCAAAGATCTTCTTCGTCAATCTTGTAGTTGAAATCCCATGTACGGTCGCAATATGCCTCAGCGGTAGCAGGCTGGATGAAACGGGTGCCATCTTCACGGTCCTTGTAATATGGATTGTAAAGGGTGTTGATGTCTATAGCCAGTCCCCGTGCGTGCTTGGAGAGTTTTGTGCTGCCAGCTATAGCTCGATAACAGAAACAAGAGGAATTGTTGTCACGCATTTGTTTTTCGTCGTCGGCATCATATACGTCAGGAAGCAACATCCGCTGAATGGGGTAGCGAGCATCATACAGCTCTCGCAAAATGCGAACCACCACATCAGCTATCTGCTTGTTTACAATCATTTCGCCGATGTGGGTATTCTCGTCATAGTCCCAATGTAAAACCCGCACATGGCGTAAGTCCTCGCGTCCGATGTACGGATTCTCTACGTATGTTTTTCCTTGCATTCTGTTCCACACGATGTCGGGAATTGGGTCAGCGGCAAAGCAATTCGCCAAACCACCATAAGCCTCTACTTCGGCCTCGGTTACAGTCTTCCCCGCCTCCCATTCTTGTAATGATGAGGAAATATTACTTGCATTGTCATCCTTGGAACATGCAATCAATGTAAGACTACTTATCAGTATGGCAGTCCACATCCATTTAATAGTGTTTTTCATATAGCATCAAAATTTAAATTACAAATTATAATCTTACTTTCGTGAAATGAGCTTCATAGGCTTATTTTAAGAGTGCGATTATAGTTATTATGTCATTTTTTTGTCGATGCTCCAACATGGGAAATCAATACTTAGCAAATTTAAAAAGGAAGTTTCAGATTTCAAAATATATTTTGGGTTGTTAACACTATTTAACAGAATGTGTGCTGACATCTTCATAATCCGCTACTAAGCCGAAATAACATTTTGTTAGTTATTTTGCAAGATTTTCGGAATTAATCTGCGGTTTTCGATACTTTTTGATTTTTGTTTTGTGTCTGCAATTATTTGAGAGAATGTAACTTATAGAATTGCTTGTTGAAATCTACGTGAAGAACGTGTTATTATTACAAAAAAACGCCGCACGAACTATTGGCTCACGGCGTTACGGCAATCATTGCGTCAGATGCGTCTGTGTTGCAATATGCGCTTAGTCAAGGGGTTGAAATACACGCATCTACTCAATTAAATATCAGTAATATAGAGGAGGTCAAGTTTTATGCGCAATTTTGCGATGTAGTGGTTTTGGCGCGGGAGTGCAGCCTCGACAAGGTGCGACACATACACGAAGAAATCGTTGCCCAAGATATTCGCGGTCCCAAAGGCGAACTCGTTAGATTGGAGATGTTTGTACACGGCGCGTTGTGTGTGGCTACGTCGGGCAAATGTTATCTTTCGCTCCACCAAATGAACAGCAGCGCAAACCGTGGTTCGTGTCTGCAAATTTGCCGTCGCGGATACGAAGTTACCGACCTCGAAACAGGCGAAAAACTCGCCATCGAAAACGAATACATCATGTCGCCCAAAGACTTGTGTACCATCGAGTTCCTCGACCAAATCCTTGATGCCGGTGTAGAAGTCCTCAAAATTGAGGGTCGCGCCCGTCCGCCGGAGTACGTTACGCTTACAACCCAAATTTATCGCAACGCCGTCGCCGAAATCCTCGCCAAGACTTACACGCCCGGAAAGGCCGCCGCCGACAAGGAACGTCTCCGCGAGGTCTTCAACCGTGATTTTTGGAACGGCTACTATCTCGGTCAACGCCTCGGCGAATGGACCAACCATCCTGGCAACCGCGCCAAATTCCACAAGGAGTTCATCGGCACGGTCAACAATTTCTACTCGCGTCTATCCGTTGCGGAGGTTTATCTCAACACCGGCGCGTTGAATGTAGGCGACACGGTGATTTTCATTGGACAGACTACAGGCGCATTGGAGGTCGCAGTATCAGAATTGAGGCTCGACTTGTCGCCAGTACCAGGCGTCAAGAAGGGCGACGTATTCTCAATGCCCGTGCCGCAGGTGGTACGAAGGGGGGACAAGGTGTATTTGAAGGTGGAAATTTAAAAATGAATTTCCGTCAGAAACTGTCGAAATCTATGTTTTTTAGGTAGATTTCGACAGTTTCTGACGGAAAATTATTAGATATGGATTTGATTATCAGCAAATTAATGATTATTAATTTGCACAAATTAACATATATTATTTACACTCCTAACACAACCGCCGCATCGATATTAAGACGCTGCGAAATGGTACGCGCCGTCCTAAGATTCGGTTCGCGTTTGCCGGAGAGGATACCACTAACCGTCCCTTTGCTCAAATTCAGGAACTTGGACAGCCCTTCACGATTAAAGCCCATCTCTTCCATCCTCAATTCGATAGTTTCGACAAGTGTAAGCGGCTTTATCGGATAGTGAACTTCTTCGTAATCCGCCACCAAATCCGAAATCAAATCGAGTTCGATAAAATTCTTATCGTCGGCGGGCGTTTCGTTGCTAACAACCTTCAACAACTCGTCAATCCTCTGCAATGCAGCACGGTATTGTGTTTCGTTTTTGATTTTTGTCATGGCTAAATGTTTTGAATATCCTTAATTTTGTCGTATTCGTCATGCGTTCCCACAAAACGTATGAAAACCTTGTGTGCGATAAAAATAACCATAGCAACAATCCTGAAATTATTGCCACCAATGTTAAAAACATAACGATCGTTGCCAACAAAATCAGCACTGTTGAAATCCTTTTTTATATCAGCAAAGCATTTTCAATCCGCCTTAGAAACCTTTGTGTACCAATCTCTTAAAGGCTTATCGGATTCTGAGTGTTTCTTTATAAACTCTCGAATTGTAGAAAATGCAATTACTCTCATGCCACAAAGATAAAAAAGAATATTTGCAATTCCAAAGGAAATGCTAACTTTGCCATCAAAAAAAATGGCGAGTTAGAGGTTATAGTATCAGACGCGGTGCGCCACATCCCTTTATTTTTTATTTCACCGCCACCCTGAACGTCTTTTTGCCGCCCTTGGTAACGAGCACACCCACATAAACGCCCGACTGGAGCGTAAGGTTATTGTACTCTTTCACATCGACTATATGCATCACGAGCGAGCCGGAGGCATTGTAAAGATATATCTTGGCGTTGGATTTTAAGCATCATGTATTACATCAACAAGGATGTTACAAGAATATGAAGGGCAATGGAAGGTTCAAGATGGGGTTTTGATGGGGATTTCGCACACAATCGATGCTTTTATTTGTTCATAAGTGTTTCTACTTCGTCAATAAATTGTTCCGTCAGCGGTCTCAATTCGAGGTATGTGGAATTGTCGCAATAGGCAAAATCTTCATAGTCAGAACTTTGACGTTTTTCATATAATGTAGTGAAAGTTTTTCCGGCTTGGACAGACAGAAGGTTTTTGGAAACGAAATGCAATCCGAGCATTGTCTTGATGCCCGAATGTGTACTTGCCTTCAATTGGTATTTGAGCATAAGCGACGATGCAGCATAAAATGCTGCATAATATAGTTTGCTGACCGCTCCGTTGTAATAGCCGTTGTCAAACAAAAGTTCGGCTTCTTTGAGTGCGTTTTTACTCCGTCGGCAGCGGTATTCAATGAGGTCGTGCCTACTGTTGTCGTCAAAAAAATCTGTCATAATCTTATTCCTTCGTTGTTAACGTTTACGTGAAATGGCGTTTTGATGGGAGGATTGTGCCATTGATTGCGTGTGCGTACCAACGGACTGATGTGTATTCCTTCTTGTATCTCAAACATATACAGAGGGAATATTATATTGCTTTCACGTTCAAAATCCACCCTTTCGCC
>JAEEGL013808302.1_pt1 | contig 15564 bp, 28 predicted proteins | sample 9134231 | NCBI WGS metagenome assembly JAEEGL01 (sample SAMN16246548, study PRJNA631951) | gut metagenome | biome: gut microbiome; feature: rumen; material: fiber-attached | host: Bos | place: Iran: Karaj | collected 2018-10
ACATTAGGATTGTAAGTAGGATTTTTAATTACAGTACGAGAAGCATACAAATAATCATATATTCTCTCATTAAGAGTAAATGTATAAGTAGGCTTCTTTAATAACTTATTAACAGGATTTACAAAACACTTGTTAATAATATTCTGCCAAATCCATGCTAAAACTCTATCTCTCTTAGGAACAGGTAATAGACATTGAACATATGCAGAAATACCTGATGTACCATGAACTTTTGTTGATATATGAATCCAACTATCAGGAGTGATCACATAAGGACACTTCTTAATAATAACTGTGTCGTAATGGAATCTAAATTGGTCGTCGAGTACTCTGTTGATACCCTTGGTCTTCTTTTTGGGCTTCGAGCCGGACCCTTGGCTTTGATTACCTTCTTGGACAACATATTTCTTATTAATCCAGAATTCTTTGTCTCCATCTAATACTGCGTCAAATTCAATACCGTCTTTAATCTCTATATCTTTATTTGTTACAGAAGTAATGAAATTTGATAACATTACTGCTGGTAATAAGAAACCTTCTGAGATAACGTCTTGCAATTTGATTGCTTTAACTCTTCCGTTATCATCAAACATTCCGGTTTCGTTTGGGTTAGCATTTAACTCTCCATGTCTGAATAGATTGTTATAGCTTAAAAATTGTGGGTTAATCTTACACCCTGCTGGAAAGTAAACATACAGTCCAGGTTCGGAATTAATTCCGACAAGAATAGTAAAACCGTCAACAGTTGCACACTTGAGTCTCTCCACAGTTGGTTTTGGATGTGGAGAGAACTCTTTGATGTTAACGATCTTGGCTAAGTAATTAACATTAGCCTTCTTACTCTTACCTAGATTCATTATTTAATTTTAATACCTGTAGAAGTTTCATAAGCTGTATTTAGAGACTCTACAGAATTCTCTAATACACTGTCCATAGTAGCAAACTTCATTTCAGTTGTACCAGATGCACAACGGAATACATTTACTGTGCTATTAATAACGTCATAGTTAGAACCCATCATACCCTTAGTAGAAACACCACGTGTCTTAATACCAAGAGTATCTGCGTCGTTAACATTAGTTAAATCTGCACCAAGATAAACAAATGACCAACCGAACTCGGTTTCCATTTCCTTAATCCTTGCCTTAACACCGGCACCTGTAGAATGACGAGAGCAATTCTCACCACCATCAGTCATGATAACTACCATAGTTTTCTCAGGTCTCTCAGCATTATCAAGATTCATGTTATACTCATGAGTTTTATCAATACCGAGAGTAATAGCGTCAAATAACGCTGTACCTCCACCTACTGCATAGTTAAGCTCTGAATCTACATCGTGTACATCTTTACCTACACATACAATCTCTGGATAACTATTAAAGTCAATCACAGTAACTGCACAGCTACCATTCTCATTAGCCTTTTGTTCCTCAACAACTCTTTTGAATCCACCGATTACATCTGCTTCGGAACCACACATTGACCCACTTGAGTCAATCACAAAACACACATGAATAAAATTCTCTTTCATTTTTATAATATTTCTAGGTTATGACAAATAACATCAGGTGATTTCATGCCGTCCCAGAATGGACAAGTCATATCATCTACGCATTGAACATAACTATTAATTGTAAACACTTCTTCTATGTTATCTGTATCTACTTCATATTCAAACGTTTCCCTGATCTTCATTGTTCCTATGTTTAGCAAGTCGTTTGTCAAGTCTATCCATCTTATTTTCAAGATAATCACTGACATCATCTGGACCAAATATTGCAGCCAATTGAATCATCATTATAGCTACATCAGCAATCTCTTCACATACATCTTCGCGAGTTACTCTATCACGACGATGCTTGGCAAGAGCATTTGATAACTCTGCCATTTCTTCTATTGCCATCCAAATCTGTGCTTCAGTGCCATATATATCTACAGCCTCAGCACATAAATCAGCTATTCTCTCGTTCATCGTAAACAACTTCTAAAGCGTTAATATCTCCTCCTGGAGCATTATCTTGTACTTCTTCTTCAGATGATTCTTCAGCATGTACTTCACAATCGCATCTCCAGTCTTCCCAAGCCTGGTCATATGCTTCTTCTTCATCCTCTTCAGTCTCATATTCCGCATCATCAAGGTGGAGACACCAGCTATAACTATCCCACAACTCTTGAATAATATTCATTACAATATCATCCCAACATTGTAATGTTTCCGGATTTTCTTCGGAATATGCTACATAATGTTCTTCACAACCAGCTATAGGAGCTGTTGCAGTAATTAACCAAACCTTCATTACCAATCAAATACATAACCTATAGTATCATGCTCCATAGCATAATCATATAGTTGTTCATAGGGGTCTTTTTCACCAGCTGCATCACAAGCTTCTTGTACTTCTCCCTCTTGCGTATCAATCCAATATACTATATCGGTAAAGTAAACAGTAGAATATTTCTCATCATAATTATCATTATACATTGAGAATACACTACTCTCCTTATACTCTAATACATATGGTTCAATATTAAATAAGAGAGATTCTTTCATAATATCAAGAGCCTCGATGTGGTTCATTTGACCATCATCTACACATTCCTTAATGTACTTCTTTAATTCTTCTCGCATATCCTTGCGAGTAGTAGCTATTACTTTAAGGATTTCTTCAGTCCTCGTCTGTACAATCGGGTTCATTTGGATCTACGTAACAATCTAAATCAGCACAATAAAATCTATTTCCTTCGCTACGACAGTAGCTACAATGATAACAGTTAGTTCTCCTCATTGTATTCTTCTACGGTTTCTACTCCTAAGAATTCTACGGAGCCCATATCGTCATCCTCCCAGCTGTCTATAAATTCATAATCACCGTCCTCAGCTAATGAAGCTACTTCTTCTTCAGAATCAGCTTCTATTACACACTGAACACGTCTACGAACTACAGCTTTCTCCATAAACTCAACTAGATACTTCATTTACTTCTAAAATATCAAAGTAAGTTAAATCATCCCAGACTTCGTTTCCCTCTGAAGGGTCAAGACCATATACTTTGTCTCTAGCCTGTTCTTCATTATCTGCTTCTATTTCATACTCTATAATAGTACGAACTTCCTGTACTACTTTAACCTTATAAGTCATCTACTTCCTCGATGCTTATAATATCAAAGTCCCGAATTTCTTGCTCTTCGGAATCGATCTCATACAATTCAGTATAGTCACCTCGAGAAATCATATCTTCTATTTCTTCCTCGGGGTCACCATCTGTTTGAAATTCAAATGTGACTCGGCAACGTATTACCTCGTCTACATCAACTCTATAAGTCTTCACGGAATGCTTTAAATGCAGGTTGCAATGGAATACCATCATCAGAATAATAGAAGAACTTACATTCTCCTATCTTACCTTCATACTTCTCTTCAAAGTTATTCCAATACTCTTCTTTCTGTTCTCTATCACCAAATGGTTTAGCCTTAAATGTACGACCATCTTCCATTTGCATAATGAACACCATATCCTCACTTCCACGTAGTCCTGCTTCTTTACCAACTACTTTGAAGCAATCGTCTTTATAAACCTTAATCTTAATCATATCATTAGTACGACCATTAGGTTTATAAGGTTTGTCAGGATCTCTTATAACAAGACCTTCCCAACCTTCTTCGACATATTGATTATGGAGTTTCATCATGTTATCCCAACCAGATACATGAACTTGAGGAACTCTTTGTATTCGGAGTTCTCCATCTTCAAATACTCTATTAGGATCGAAACCTAACTCAGCACCAGCTTGCTTAAGCTTCATAGCGAACAAATCCATTACTCCAAGTCTGTTGATGAACGTACGACTTTGATCGACAATATCATACCAATAGAATTGTAAGACAGTCATGTCCTTAGCAGTCTTAATACTGCGAGCATATGAATTTAATTGTTGAAGAGTATAACCATGATGGTATGCTTCTCCATCTAACATAAAGTTAGGAAATTCCTCTTTCATTTCCTTAAATACTTTAATAAGTATAGGATTGTTAAGAATTTGGAACATGCCAGCATCATAGTTAATAGAACCACCTCTTGAAGCAGTATGTAATTCTCCTTTATCATCCATAAATATGAGACAACGGAGACCATCAATTTTCCGAGATGCTACCCAATCTTTATCAAATATCTTAGTGTTAGTTACTTTGTCAGCTTGTTTCGCCAACATTGGCTTGACAACCCCGTTGGATCCAGTAGGAGCGTCGCCAAAAAGCTGAAGTAACTCTTCAGTACTGTAATCATCAAGTTCTTTTTCTAATTCGATATAACCTTTGTCTCGATAACCTTTAACTAAGGCGTTGAATTGAAGTTCTACTTGCTCATGGATATTACGAGTAGCTTTACCTCTATCAACATAAATATCAGGTTGTCGAGTCATTTTGCCTTCATACTGGCCTGTATACCTATATATAGTATAAATACGAGTAGCGTCATTACCATCGTATGATATTTCTGCTACTCGTATCTTACCTTTTGCGTCTTTAGATACTAATATCTTAGCGTCGGAATTCATCCTTGCCAGACATATAACTCGAAGTCATCTGCTGATAACACAAGAAGTGTACCAACATTAGTATCTAAAAAGACTTCAACGTGACATGATTCAGCAGGTGCTTCAAAGTATGGTCTCTTATCCTCAAGATAAGTTGCCATAATATCAGCAAGTGCTTCATCAGTATTATCAATGCAAACTAGTTTGTCTGTATCATTAAAGAACTCCTTAATTTGCTCCCAAAGATCTCCTACAGCCTCTTTTATAGTGTCAGTATTTGCTGGCTCAACTGCATTCTGGAGATGGAGTTTTACCATATCTGTAATGGCTCCTTTAAGTTGCTCTTTAGGAGTTGGTACAAACTCTCTGCGCTCGTCCTTAACCTCATTCCAAAGATCTTCAATAGTAATCATAGGAATAACGTTTCCGTCTTTATCCCACATACCAGGATTCATTTCTTCACCAATGAAATTACCATCAGTATCGAAGTCTTCCTCTAAATCATGGTACTCGAACATCCACCAAGAAATAGTATCCCAACCTTCCTCAGTAAAGTATGCTTCCCATAATCTATCAAGATAATATCCTGCTGTATCGAACATTGGACATTCTACAACGTCAATATTCATTTCTCTAAGTTTACCTTCAACTTGACTAAATTGAATGTACTTAACAATAAGGGTTTTAAATTCCTCGAAAGTAATCATATTGCTAAATTATCGTGCGCATAGCGCAATGTATTGTGAAATTCATCTGCGTTTTTAAATTTGGGAAAATCATCTCTATTAACTACGTAATACTTAGCAATAGATTTTCCCATCATTTTTCTATATGCATTATAGTTATAAAGTAGGGATTGGAGAGCATCCCACTGTTCAAGTGTTTGAATACTCTCCATTAAATCTCCCATCTTTAAAACTATATGAGTACAATCTATATCTTTATATTGTTCTCTGTACTCTTTCTTAATTTGTGCCAGAATGGCCAAATCCTCCTGCTCCCCTTTCGGTTTCGTCAAGGGTTTCGACTTGTTCCCAATCGATTCTTTCATACTTAGCAATTACCATTTGTGCTATACGCTCACCTGGCTCAATAACAAAGTCTTCTTTACTTGCATTATAAAGAATAACTCCAACCTCACCACGATAGTCTGCATCAACTGTACCAGGAGCATTGAGAACTGTGATTCCCTTCTTAAGAGCGAGTCCGCTACGTGGACGGACTTGTGCCTCATATCCTGGCTCAAGTGCGATATAAAGACCAGTACCTATTAACATTCTATCTCCAGCTTTTAAAGTTACAGGACCTGTAAGATTTGCTCTCAAATCGAATCCTGCACTCATAGGTGTTGCATACTCAGGTAACTTATTGTTACTTTTATTAATTACTTTAACAATCATTTCTTAGTTGTTTTCTTAAGTTCAGACTCAGCTGGTGCTCCAACTTGAGAAGGACCTGCTGATGTAACAATCTGTTGTGGTGCTGGAGCGGTAAGCTCTTTAGTAGAATCTACAAAGTCTAAGAGTCTCCAATTACCTCTCTTGAACTGTTCTGGATGTGTTGGAAACTCTGCTAAATTAGCTTTACTACAGAATAGAGCAAAAGCATAATCAACTATTAATTCTGCTGTCTTATTGAAATTATCTTCAGCATTAGTAGTTAAGTTAAGAACTACATCATCAATAGTTAGATCGGGACAGTTGAATCTTGCCGGAACATAATTCTTACTGTCAGTATAAATACAAACGATTTTACTGAATTTCCTTTTCATAAGGTTTTAATTCATCGTCAATTAGTGTAAAAGCTTTCCTACAATCTAGGCAAGCCCAATCTTTCTCAATTATAGCATTTTCCTTTAATTGAGTATGTCCAAATATCTGATAAATATTTGGTATGTGTTCTTTCATAGCATATTCTCTTACATCTCCCCATACACAGCTTCCAGCTTCTGACCATCCTCCTCTGAAAGGAGATACTTGCATTAACGCTTGATGATTAAATGGCATATTATTAAGGTCATACATCGATAAGTCATTAGCCTTTAACCAATCTGGTAAAACACCAGAATGTGAGAATAGATATTTACCTTCTTGATGTACAAGTTTGATATTCATTAGTTGCATGTAATCACGAATTTCATGCTTATGCCAATAGTCTACTCTATCTGCCATATCGCCTACTAAATAGTTACCATCATGATTTCCAAATAAACATACTACCTTGTCTTTATGTTCTTGAACAAATGGTACTAATTCATCACGTAGTCTATGGCGAGAAGTATCTTGGCTTACTTCGTAACTATAAGGATCGTGATAATCTCCTAAAAAGATTACCTTATCAAACTCATCAATATGCGAGCAAGGTTCTATCCAAAAATCTCTTCCGTGTACATCGGGAATAATTAATAGTTTCATAGTATAACTTCGCAAGGATGTTCTAGTCCTGTTTCATCTGTATAAGTTACTTGGTAACCTCTGTAACACAACCAATATCCTTCTCCTTCACTTCTTATTACTTCCCAAGATTCAAGTTCTTCGTTTTCTATTTCAAAAGCTTCAACATCTTCTTTAGTAAGAACTCCATCTTCTATAGCTAATCTATAATGCTCCGAATCAAATACCCAGCCCCAATGACCTTTAGGATGATAATCTCCTAATTTAACTAAAGCTGTTAATAGTTTTTCTGTTGAAGGATCTAGTTCACTGAAATCTATACTAAACTGCATATCACCATTGGCATCACCAATCATATAATATGTAGTTAATGTATAATATGGTTCGCCTGATTGTACAGGTAAAATTTCAATTTTCATCCGAATAAATCATCAGTATCCTGAATAGTAAAACCTTCTGACTTTACAAGATCTTCATCATCTGCATCTAATAGTTCGTCAACTTCCTCGGTAAAGCAATCACCGTACCAATCCCAGTTGTCTACACCACCAGCTTCTAATGCTAATAGTCTAGTTTCATTCCTCAGAAGTTCCGCTAGTCTTTGAACTCTTACTCTTACGTACTTCATCGTTTACAGATTTTGAAGGATCCTCAGGGTCAAATAGTTTCTCAGGATAACGTTTTTCTCTAAATATCTCTCTAATTCGGGTAACCATATTCTTAGAATCCGGATGCTTTCTGAAGTATGGTACAAAGTCCATAACATACATAGTAACGAGTCTGATCATTCTAGTATGAGGTTGCTTAATGGATGCCATATAACCTGCTATATAGTCCTTAGCTCTTTGTACATCATTATCAGCATACTCCATTGCTTCCTTCTTAATTACCTCAGCATCTTCATCATAGAGGCCTCTATAATACTTTTCAAGATCCTCCCTCTGTTTCTTCAGTTCTATCGTGTCCATCCTCTATAATAGGATTATAAAGTACCCAATGATCTAATACTGCTTTAATGTAATCTAAGTTAAATGAACGATTTTCTGAATAGAAAGCTTCTACATGCTTACCATCGTTATCTGTAAGATTAGCAAATGGTGATACTCTTGCACCATAATGGTACTTAAGTTTATTAGCTTCTTTCTTAGTCAGAAAAGAACCTTCATCAAGTTCGTGTAATTCTACTAATGGATAATTCTCCAATAGCATCTTTAACTTCTTGATAATAGGTAAATGTTCGTCATTAAATGCAACATTTAGAATCATTTCCAGAATTTATTAGTAATGTCAGTCAACTCACCATTATTCTCTACTTTATAAAGTCTTTGGTTAGTTGTCGGACTCTTTAATCCACCTAAATCTTTCTTATATGGACCTAACTTAATATAGTCAAAATATCTAATATTCTTTGGAAGTTCCTCGCCTCCCGAATACCAAGCTGTTTTAATTTTAGGATATTCGAGCTTAATTAACTTGAATAAGTATTCTACGGACATAGAATCTCCTCCAGAAATTAATAAACACGTTATTAAATCCTTATGGGTTTCTAACATTTCCTTTAACTTAATCCAAGTAAGTTCTTCTCCCAAGTCAGCTTGCAAGAAAGGACTGTGACATCCCTCACAACGATATGGGCAGTTAGAAATACCGAGTTCCAGAGTTACTTCGTCCGGAATCTCGGTAAATACTACACCCGTTGTCATATACTTCATTCGACAATCTTTGAATAAGTTCTCTTATCTGCCTCTATTCTTCTGTCTTTACCGAAAGAAGTTAAAGGTCTCAGATAACCAATAATTCTAGTGTACCAAGTGATATGATCACTACCACACTTAGGACATTTCTTAATTGGAGCTTTAACAATATGTCCACAATTCTCACATTTACTATTTGGAATATTGAAGGTGAAATAACTTGTACCTTCTTTAATAGCAAAGTCAATTAAACGGAGATATTGATTCTTAGTTAAGTGCTCTTCGAGATTACAATGTAATGCACTTCCTCCGTCGGTATACTGATAAGTTTGTCGTCCATGTAGAATGAACTTATCAAGTACTGGTGTATCATCATGTGCGTTATAGAAATAAGAATTATATAGATTTCTATCTTCAGGAACCCAATAACCGTCTTCCTTATCCCATTTATAATTCTTTCCACCTAATCCTTCAGCAGGTACTACCTCACTATTAAATAGGAAAGGTCTCTTAGAATCACGAATAGAATGTCTAGCATTTTGTTCCTTAATAGTTCCGAGAATTAACTGCAAGAACTCAATATACTCAGGATTATTAGATACTTTAAATCCTAAGAACTCGGCTGCTTCATTAAGACCATTTAAACCAATAGTAGAATATAAGTTTCTAATATTGATATATTCACCATTAGAAGAGGCAAACATTTTCTTGTCTTCCCAATCATATAGCATAGTCTTATAAGCAATATGATACTTATAAACTCTCTCAAGAATCCTAATTAAATAACCTTTCAATATACCATAGGCAGTCTTTTTGTCTCCTACCCACATAGTATTGATACGGTTGTTAGGATCATGCATTTGACCTTGAATATCATACTCAACACCCGGTTCTGCTATATCAAGAGAATACCAGTCTTGAATAATTCTATTAATATTCAAAGTAATAACATTACAAGAACCAGTCTTAATTCCAGTTAAACCAGAAGTAGGATTGAATGTGTTCTTATCAAGAGCATTTCTAAGTCTACAACAACTTGCCAAACTATCAGCAGAGTCGGAAATATAAGTAAAGAAACTATGTCCCTCACTATACATTTCTGCACAGAAATCTTTATAATCTTTATCTATAATATCCATAGTTTCTGGATCATATACCATTGCAAAGGTTTCTACAGGGAATGTAAGAACTTGCTTTAGACGTAGTTTATTAAACCACTTCATAAAGAGTCTTTGTAACACGTCGATTGCGTGCCACTCAGGCTGGGTCCCATCGGGATAATAGAATTCCCCAAATATAGAATTGAAATAGGTATGATCGTAATAACTAATGTTAGTAAAAGGAGACTGATAACTCCTATTACCTGCAGGCTGGTTGATACCCCAGACAAACTGTTTGAAAGCTTTGAAAATCGTTTCACGAATTGTCCTTTGAATTTTACAATGTTCACTAGTTGCTAAACAGTCTAATTTATCATACCACTGTTCTCCGAACTCTTCTATGATATAATAATTTAGAGCTATAAAGTAACCACCGAGAGCTACTGCACCCTTACACTGAGAACTGAGTAAGAATACAAGATTAGTAACTTGACCACTAAATGATTGTAAATCATTAGGAGGACCAGGAGTTACACCATCAATATTTCCTACACCATGTACCATTAAAGGATACAGAGATGCTGCCATACAATATTGCTTCAATACAGAAGTAGAAGCCTCATCATGAGTATATATGATATGATGCTCCAAGTCTCTACGATATTGACTTGCAACTTCAGGATACATCCTTTTAAGTTGGTGCTTCATACGATAACGCTGAATATCTCTATTCTCACGTTTTCTATCCTCACTTTCTAAGGTGGCAACATTCTTACTAATTACATTAGCATTACCATCAGTTTCAGATGAAGTAGCGGCATTCTCACCGCTATTCATATATTCATCCTGATAATTGATTTTCTTCTCGATTTCTCTTAAGCGTGATTGCTCGCCCCTGTAAGCCGCATAGCAATCCGCCACTTTATCATAGTCAAAATCGCGGAGGGTTTCAATAACAGAATCCTGAATTTCTTCGATCGTAATACCGTCCCATACAGGAACCGCATCCACCACATTATTAATAGCGTGTGGAGAAATCTTCCAATCCAAAGCATCGAATGCTTTTCCGATCGCTTCATAAATCTTGTGTTTATTAAATTGTTCTTTTGTACCGTCTCGCTTAATTACTAGCATATTAAATACCCATAATGTCTTTAACAAGAAGAGTCTTCTCAAATTTATTGACAAGATCTTTCTTATCTTGTGTAATTAAGTCAGTAAAGGCATTATAGACTGTAAATCCATCAACCTCATCACCCTGTACATAATATTTAGATTCCTCGTCATAGAAGAGGCTCTTATATACATTTACAGGTGCTGACTCTGCAATCTTAACTGTACCAAAACCACTATTATATTTCGCAGTAATACTTCTATCTATCCAAAGACCTAAGTCTTCATAGATTTCAGTTCTATTAAAGGTCATTTTAGACACTTTCTCAAGTGTTGCCTTGATAGTATCTGTCATTCCCATTAATGTTTGTACTGGGCTGAAATTAATGGCAGTAGTTGGTTCAAGTTCAGCTACATTTAAGGCATCAGGATTAAACACACATAAGTTTAGACAAGCCATGTTCAATGCTCCTGTATACATCTTAACAACAGGCTTGCGAGTATCGAGAGCATAAATCATACTCATTACTCTCTTATGGTTTTCATATGCATAGTCATCGGGCAATACGGCCTGAATCCAGACTCTATTGTAAACAATATCGTCAAAGTTTACCTCTCCACTTGGTGTGAGAGATATTTGATCTGCAGGCTTTACATTAATAATAAATTCTTCAGTATACTTCGACATTCTATCGAAGAATGGCTTTACATAAGCTTCTGTTGTGAAGAACTCTTTCTCCTTTATCTTAGTAGCTTTACCTTGTAAAAGTTGTTCTACTGTAAGTTCCATGCTTCATAAATACTTTTAATAATTTCGTCTAATCTTAAGTTATTTCCATATCTTTCTGCTAATAAACTACCCGCTAGTAGTTCTTCGGAATTATCTTTTACAAATCGTTTGATTTCCGGCTCTTCGTAAGCCGAACAAGGACTTACTCTAAAGTGCTTCCTCCAAATATACTCAAACTTTTCCATAATTCCAAGCAAATTTTCTCTGCGTATTAGTCGGAAATGGTCACCTGATGCGACAAATATACCGGCTAAGTTATCTATTCCCTCTATATTAGTGTCATAGAAGAAATTTCCAAGGTACATTAGGAGCTGTGCAACAGCCTGCAACTCTTGACAATCCTCTTTCTTGTACTCTCCTAATAACCATACGTATTTATCTCCCAAATCATTATAATATCTAAGTTTCACGTCGATGAAACCTTTACCAATCTTCTGTTTTAAGTCAATCTTACAATTGCCTAAATGCCATAGGGCATCACTCCACATGAAATCTGGCATAGCTTCGACGCTACCTACGGGTATATTCTTGAATACCTCGCGTGTTGATATTTCGGGAAAATTCATTTGAATATTTACTCTCCTCTCGGAGTTTTAGTTATCAAATTAGACGATAAAAAAATAGGGGAGCCCGGTATCACTACCGAACTCCCCAACGAATATATGCTGAAGAATTAAGCCTCAATTCCGAATGCGATATACTTACCTTGCTTGGTGTTCTTAGAAGGAGTGTACTTGGCTGTTGCAACAACTGCCTGACCCTCTACAACATCATAAGTGATTACTAACTCAGCATCACCCTTGTACTCGCCGCTCTTATAAAGCTCCTTAATTGCGTTCTTAGCATCTGTCTTGTTTGTATCTACGGAGCAAACAACAGTCTGAGACTTCTTGTCGATCCACTTATACATTCTCTTAGTCTTACGCTTACCTTCCTCGTTCTTGATGTCGTCAATCTTATAAGGACGCTCACGAGAATCCTTAACTGCTGACTCTACGGTAATCATGAAACCAGCACCTGGGCAGTTCTTAGACTTCTTAGCGAGATAATCTAACATAAACTCTTTCTTATCACGGTCTGTTACAACACCGCTCTGCTTCTCTTCCCAGTTCTTAAATGCTTGTGTAGCATCACCCTGTACGTGGAATAAAGTCTCTTCAATCTGTGCTTTTGCTGCTTCTTTGCTCTCGGCTACTACTTCAACCTTCTTGAAATTTAAAATTGTTGTTGACATACTTAAAAATTTTATAAAACATATTCATTCGACATATAATCTATATCATCTTGTGCATCTTTTTCATCACTGATGTATTCAATCATACTATCATTCTGTGACGAACCCAAGCACATCTATCTAAAAATATGTTAAAAATCTAAAGTATAAAAATTGTTAAAATGGGATATATTCGTTCAAAAGTTTCTTGATAGTCTTTGGGACATCCTTTCTCTCAACTCCGAATGTGTTAAATTCGGTACAACCATACATTATGTCTTGACAAACACAAGCTAACGACTTTAGGAAGGTATTTTTATCCACATCTGGGAAATCTTTTCCGATTTTCAGCAGGACATCATAACAAGAAACGTTTTTATCCTTCTTTCTAAGTTCATTAGTTAGAAAACAGACAAGTGCTATTAAAGCTAACTTATTATCTGTATTCGAGTTGATATAACGTAAAGAGAAATACTTTTGATATATCCTTAACAATTTATCAAAGCTGATATTTTCCAGGTCGTTCATCCAGGCTATAGTTATGGTAACCTATTTGATAGGCAACATACTTTAGCAGAGTTTGGAACTCTTTGAAGCCTTGGACAATCTGTCCATAGGTTACTGGTTGAACTTTCGTATAGAAATCTGGAATAGTCGATACAACTAAATAATTAGCTTGTATCTTAGGATTCTCAATACCATGGAACTTCTTCGCACACAACTTTAATAAGTAAAGATACATTGCCATTTCCCTGCTATAGTGGAACTTAGCAATATTATTGTCAAATTCAGATAGAATTTTACCAATAGTTTTCACATCATTTACTATGATTGTGTTTGTTTCAGTATCAATAGTATAATTATCCAGCTTAGATTTAAGGTGTAAGATAAACTCCTTACCGTTCGGACAAGTTGCTTTAACGTCCATAAGAATAGCCTGCTCATTAGCTATAATAGGCTCTGCTACGAGACCTTCTGGATGTAAAAGTTTCTGTACTTGGGTATTGTTTCGGAGGGCTTCTACACAAGACTTAACTATCTCCATAGAACGTGTATCCATATGGATAAGTTCCTTGTCTTGCTCGAGATTTAACTCAGTAGAAGCTCTCTTTTCCCAATAGGCTTTGCAGCCTGTTAGGACCTTATTAATAAGATCGGAAGTCATCTTACCTTTATAATAATCCACTTTGTTAGAGGCTTCTATGACATCCTCAGGAGTCACATCACCTTTTACAAATACTGGATATAGCTCATCTGCCATTGCACCAAGCTTAGCTGTGGGCTTTCCTAAATCATCAGCCAATTCAAAATATTCTGGTTGAAGTGTCAATTCATGCACAGCACTTCCCATCTCGAGAGCTGCTGAGTAACCACTCGTTACGAATGGAGCAAAGAATTGTTCGGGAGAACCTCCCTGTTTAGGATTTAGTTTACCAAGTCTCGAATTACTAACATACATGCTATACTTATCAGAGAAATAAATCTCATCAGGAATCTTACATAATGTTAACGTATCCAAGAGCGGTTCAAGCTTAATTTCCTTTAAATTCATTATTGATTAGGTCTTCATACACACGGGTTATTTCTTCTATATCTAAACTTGTAACTTTATAAGGATGCGTTGCATCCTTATTCCATTCATCGCACATAAGAATTGCAGGTAGTCCGGAATTCATAGCTTTAAGAACGTTTGAGACACTATCGTCAATCAACACGTCACAACGACCTTTAATCATTGTAGCCTTGTTTCCTTTCTGATAGATCATTTGATAAACAGGTCTCTTAGGGAAACCGTTTATCTCTAACCATTTCTTGGTGTACTCTTTCGGATTAACGCGTTTTGTGCAGTATAATTCAGGTACGAAGTTTGGCCTGTGTTTAACTTCAAGGGACAACCAGAAGTTTCTATCATACATTAATTTCTGATGTACATTTCTGGTTATAATCTTAGATTCTAGCCGCTTAGGATACTTATCTGTTTCAAACTTGTCACAGTAAGCCTGCATAAAGCGTGCAAGGACATCGTCTATATCTAACGCGATTCTCATTTAAAAATCATCTTTATCACTTATCTCGCCAATACCCCATTCATTATTGTTGGCGTATTCAATAAATTCAGCCCAATCGGTTATTAACTCGAAATCATAATCTTCATAGAATTTCTTCATTATCTTCTCTTGAGCTTCTTTATAGCCTTTGGCTATAACTTTTATTATGAAAGGGTCTTTAACACCTTCTACAACGGGTATTAAATAAGTGTTCATTTTGTAATTAATTGATAAAAGTATTCAACAGGAATGACAGCCACAGTACCTCTACTCTGCTCTCCGTCCTTTCCAGCTTTCTTCCAAATGAGACAGAATGGTTTGTCCTTATCTGTACAAGCATCTCTAATGTCAAAATAATTTGGCAAGTTTTGAGTATACTTACACTGAACGTTTACTGGTAACTCACCATCCATATCTACTACATCAATCTTATTAGCATCTGCTCGTTTATCTTGACTTCTACTGGATACACTTCCAGTATAGCCTATTTCTCTTAGCTTATGTATAACCTCAAGTTCAAATGCATTACCTTTTCGTTTACTCTTAGAAGCTGTCTTACTACGCTTAACTGCTGGATCAGCCCATTCAAAAGTAATTCCGTCCTTAGATTTAGAACCTGAACCAGGTTTGTTAGCTCGTGCTTTAATTGATGTTACGGATAAACCTGTCATCTCTGA
>JAEEGL014064616.1_pt1 | contig 15564 bp, 12 predicted proteins | sample 9134231 | NCBI WGS metagenome assembly JAEEGL01 (sample SAMN16246548, study PRJNA631951) | gut metagenome | biome: gut microbiome; feature: rumen; material: fiber-attached | host: Bos | place: Iran: Karaj | collected 2018-10
ATGGAAGAGCACCTCTACTCCGAAGCGTGGACCAGCAAGATGATCATGAGCGACACCATCTGGACCGAGACCAACAACTACTTCTCCGCCGGCACCGCCATCAGCGCCAACTGCGCGCATCCGGAGCTTGCGTTCCAGGTACTCAACCTCGTCAACACCGATCCCTACGTAGCCACCATGATGCGCTTCGGTATCGAAGGCGTACACTGGGTGCGCGGCGAGGACGGCAAGATGACCTTCGACTTCGAAGGCGGCCGCAACAGGGTCGTCGGCGAGCGCGGCTACTACTTCTGGTACAACGCCCCCGTCGGCAACCTGACCATCGTTGAGGCGCCCGCCGCCAACGTCGGCCCCAACAACGAGATGATCACCACGATGAACGAGCTCAACGAGGCCTGCATCATCCCCAGCCATCTGGGCTTCGTGTTCGACACCACGCCCGTCATCAACCAGATCGCTGCCTGCACCAGCGTCGTGCTGGAGTACCAGAACGCGCTGACCAGAGGCCAGTTCGAGAGCCAGGAAGACGTTGAAGCCAACGTCGCCGAGTTCCGTCAGAAGCTGAAGGACAACGGCGTGGACGACATCGTCGCGGAAGTGCAGCGCCAGATCGACGCCTGGGAAGCCGCGAAATAAGCCCTTTCCGAAACAGGCTCGTTTCTGAGCATCAACGGGTATACAAAGCCGCCGCGCCTCAGGGCGCGGCGGCGATTCGTTTATATGCCTTGTTCGAAACTTATTCCGCGAACATGCGGAAGTCGAGCTCGTAGGGCGGCTTGACGATTGATCTGTCGAAGCTTCGTCCTGCCTTTTCGGCCAGGTGCTCCTGTATGACGTACCACAGTTCGCTCAGCGACACTTCGCCCTCCTGAATATCCGGGATTTCGAGCCAGGAGCCGCCGTTTTCGAGGATTTTCAGTGCCTTTTCGTCCTCCCCTGTCATCGCAAGCGCGAAGGCGTAATAGAGCTTGATCCTGGGCAAAAGCCGTATTTCGGGCGCGCGGCTTTCGGTGAACTGCTTTACCGCTTCATACAAACCCGCGGCGTGCAGGTGGCGCGCGGTCATTTTGGCAAGGCTCGCGTCGCCCGGCGCGCCGTTTGCGGCCTCGAGCATCGTTTCAGCGCAGCCGTTCAGGTCGCCGCGCACGCGCTTGAGCTCCGCAAGCGCGTACAGGCCCCAGGCCGTCCTTTTCGCTTCGAGCGAGCGGTTTATGTAGATCTCCGCCCGCAGCAGGTCCGGCGCGCAGAGGTATACGCAGCCAAGCTGCAAAAGCGTGTACCAGTTTTGCCCGTCCTTTTCATTGATCGCCTGCTCCATCAGCTGCGTCCATTCCCGCTGCTTCATCCAGGCTTCGGGCGGCGTGGTTTCGTCCCTTTCGCCCATGCTGCCGTTTTCGAGCAGGCTCAGATAGGCGGATTGCGCTTGCGACGTGCCGCCGAAGTCGAGCTGCGGGCACATGGGTTTGAGCCCCGCCTTTTCGCGCCTTCTGTTTTCGAGCGCGCCCCAGCCGGAGCCTGTAAAGAGCATTTCTTCGGCAGGCCTCAAAGCCATAGCGTGCGTTTCGCTGAGCAGTTCCTCCAGCTTATCGGCGCCGATCAGCGCGTCGATACGGCCTTCGACCTCGCTGCGGGCGCTGTCCCAGTCGGAATGCACCTTGCGGCCGTCCGCGTTCATCGCGCCGTAGACCTCGAGCCATTCCCAGGCGGTGCAGGGCGGCATCGGGATGTGCTCGCTCTGCGTGTGCGCAAGACCGCACTGGATCTCGCAGTACCGGCCGTCGCAGCCTTCGCCGCTTAAGTACTCCTGCCACTTGCGGCCGCCCGGCCCCTGCCCCCAGACGAAGATCTTCCGGCCCACGAGGCGCTTCGTGGACGCCTGGAACAGGCCGTAGCCTTCGGGCGAGAGCTGGCAGGTGTACATGCGCCGCGTCTTGTCCGTTCGGAAGAAGTAGTCCACCGACACGGGATTGTTGTCCGGATAAGTGATGTCGATGTCGCCGCCGGCGGCCTCCATCTTGCGCCTGAAGCGGTTGTCGGGAGAGAGGCGCTGCACCACGTCGCTTAAGCGGATCGTGGGCACGGGCACGACGGTCATGACGTTGTTGAGCGGAGTGTACGCGCCCACGGCGGGCACGACGACGCGCGCGCCGTCCACGTGCGGCACGGCGATATTGCTCCACCAGTACATGGCGGTCGCGTGGCGCGCGGGGTTGACCACGCGCATGCGCGCATACAGCAGGCGCGAGCCTTCCGGCAAAAAGAAGTCCATCTGATACACCACGCCGCGGATGCGCTCGTATTCGTACATCCTGAGCACGGGCGTGCCGTCGTCCATCGTCAGACGCGCAGTGAACAGGGGCGCGCAGGTGAAGGGCGTATGCCCGTGCACGCCGCAGTTCCATTCCACGCCGCCCGAGCACCAGGCCGAGCGCGTGGCGAGGTAGGCGGGGCGCACCACGGGATTTTTGAACAGAAGCTCTTTATTCTTTTCCTTGTCCAGCAGGCTCCAAAGCTTACCGCCCAGCGCGGGCACGAACACCGCCTTCAGGTACTCGTTTTCGAGCACGACGGTTTCCGGGGTCTTGCCCGTGTATTCACGGTTGTAGTTGTCCTGAAAGCGGTATGGGAAGATGCTTTTGAGAAACTCGTATTTCAGGTACAGTCCGTCGCCCTCGGGCAGGTCGGAGGCCATGTCCTGATCGCGGGTGTTCACGGTGAAGAGCGGCGGAAGGCTGCTCTCCGGGCCGATTTCGACGCTCCTTGCGTCGAGGATGCTTTTGTACAGTTTCGTCATCTGTGCGCCTCCCGTTTTCGTCACCAGCCGTGCTTTTCGTATTCCGGCTCGACGACGGTGTGGTTGTAATCCGCGCCGCCGGGGAAATTCGCGCTCTTTAAGATGCCGGGGGTGATGCCCTTTTCGAGCAGCTTTTCGACCGCCACGCTGGTCATGCCCCACATGATGATGTTGCTTGCGATGCCGCTGGCCGCCGCGTATTTGGCTTCGATCCCCTCTACCTCCAGCATGGCCTCAGCCGCCGGCGCGCAGTTGTCCACCGCGAGGTCCACCATCTCGTAGAGCTTTAAGCCGGAGGGATGCACCGCGTCGACCGCCTTCGTGTACTCCATCGATGTGAAGGCGATGACCTTGATGCCCATTTGCTTGGCTTCATACGCAAGATCGACCACGTTCACCGTGCGGCCCGAGACCGAGGACAGAACCAGTATGTCGCCCGGGCGCATGTCGCTTAGCTTCAAAGCGTACTTCGCCATGCCCCAGGTGGTCGTGTCCAGGTCGCTCCTGTCGCGCTTCCTGCCCAGCTTTTCGACGTTCATGTTCCACGAAAAATGCTTGTAGAAGATGGGCCCGCCGCCCCGGTAGATCAGGTCGTACTCCACGTGATGGCATATGGCGCTCAGATACACGTTTCCGCCATTTGCCACGGCGTCTGCGATCATTTCGCCGCCCCTGATGATGTTTTCCCTCTGCGTGCTCCGCACTTTGGCGATGAGCTCGTCCACTGCCGCGTTGTACCTGTCCAGAAGCATGATGTTTTCCTCCTCTTTCAGCCCATGTAGTGAATGCGTGATTTATACTGTTCGAGCATCGTTTTGTTGTGCTCGTCGCCGCCCTCGACGTTGGCGCTCATGAACACGGGGGGCGTGAGTCCTTTTTGAAGCACCAGTTCCACAGTGCGCACGACGATCGCGTTCAGAATCGCAGCGCCCGCCGCCGTGGACGTGGGTCCGACCTTTTCGCTTAGCCCATCCAGCTTTACGCTTCCGTCGCCCGCGCAGCCGCAGTTGTCGATGACGATGTCCGCCGTGTCGCACAGAAGCTTTCCGGACGGATGGCGCGACGGGTTGGTTTTGCCCGCCTCGAGGCTGGTCAGCGCGATCACCTTCGCGCCCTTCTCGCGGCAGCGCAGCGCAAAGTCCACCGTGACCGTGTTGCGCCCGGAAACGGAGTGCACGATCACGGCGTCGCCCGCTTTGATGGGGCTGAAATCGCAAATCAGCACGCCGTAGTCGTTCAGGCGCTCGATGCGGCTTGTGAACGTGGCGGGGTCCACGTCCAGACACAGGCCCGGCGCCTTGATCGGGTTGATCAGCGCAAGCCCGCCCGTGCGGTAGTACAGCTCAAGCGCCAGCAGCCCCGCGTGCGAGCAGCCGAAGGCGTAGATACTGCCCCCATTGGCGACGGTATCCGCAAGGAGAGAAGCGGCCTGCTCCATATTGTCCCGCTGCGTCGTAAGCGCGTTTGAAAGCACGCGCTTCAGGTTTTCGAAATAGGCGTCTATGCCGTTCATGCAAATACCTCCGCTTCGTTGATGATCAGTTCGCCGAACCGTTCGGCCAGTATGTGCTTTAGCTCCTTTTGCGAAAAGCCCGCCTGCGCCAGCATGAGCACTGCGCCCGCCGAAACGGGTTCGAAGCAGGGACGCCTGAGCACATAGCCGTTTGCAAAGCGGTCGAGGTAATTCTGGCAGGCGTCGAACATGCGCTGACTCGCCTTCCAGGCGCCGCCGCAGAGCGTTATTTCCCGTTCCTCGTGTTCGGGCGCCTTTTTTATGAGCGCGACGAGCTGCCTGCCCATGCACTCGCCGGCCTTTTCGAAGATCTCCTGCGCCACCCGATCGCCCTCTTTCGCAGCCTTCGCCACGAGGGGCACGAGGCCTGCCGCGAGGCTGTAGGGCGTTTTGGACGCCAGCACCGCTTCGAGCGCGCGCTTTGCGCCCGTCAGGCGCACGAGGTGTTCGTTCAGCAGGGGCGTCAGCGCCGTCTTCGGGCCCCAGCCGTTTACGTCGCGGCCGAGGGATCTGAGCGCCTGCAGGCCGATCCACGCGCCGCTGCCCTGATCGCCCATGAACGGCCCCCAGCCGCCCACCGCGCAGAGCACCTTGCGCTCTTTGATCAGAAACACGTCCGAGCCGGTGCCGGCCAAAGCCAGCAGCCCGCTTGACGTACAGCCGCCGGCGAGCAGCCCCGCGACCGGCTCCGGGATGATCTCGAAGGAACCCACTTTGACGCGGGAAGTCAGTTCCTGTCTGAACAGGTCGTGCCGGGCGGAAAAGATCAGATAGGCCTTTTCGATCTCGTAATCGTATGGCGCGAGCGCGTCCAGACACTCGCGGATATGTTCGGAAGCGCTCTCGGGGCTGTTCTGCGTGTAATTCACGCCGCCCGAGCGCGCGATCCGGTGCACGTTCAGTTGTTCGTCGTACAATACGGCTATCGTCTTGCTGCCGCCGCCGTCCACAGTCAGATACATCATGCCGCCTCCCGTAAGCAAGCTGGGTCGGGTCCCGTGCGCCGTACAAACAAAGGCCGGCGCGCTCTTTTGAAGCTGTACGGCACGGCGTTTTTGGCGCACAGGTGCCGTTTGGATGCGGTGTCGAACGCAGAATAAAACGAAATATACTGAAAGGATCCGGGGCGCAGGCCTGAGCGTCCGCCCCTTACGCAGTCGATTATACCACACGGCGCAGGATTATTCAAGTTTTTGAAGGCGCCTTGCCTCCCTCAAAAGAATTTTTATTTGCCAGATAAGCATATTTATGCTATCATTATGCAAGGATTATTCTTTCGGCAAAGGAGATGAACTGCCATGCAAAGACCCGGCGGACATATGGGAAGAGGCAGCTTTATGACGGAGGAGGAAAAGCGCAGCGCGCCGAAGGTCACAAAAGCGCTGCTCAAACGCGTGCTCTCCTACCTTAAGCCCTACTGGAAGCAGCTCACGCTGGTTTTGGTCTGCATCGCGGTGGCGTCGGTCTGCAGCCTGTTTCCGTCGATCCTGACGGGCAGCATCGTGGACGTACTGACAGGCAAAGCGATCGGCGGCTGGATCGGCGCGGGCATCGACGCGCTGGTGAAGCTCATTCTTTTGTCGCTCGCGCTGCACCTTGCCTCAAACCTGATCGGCGTGGGCCAGAATTACCTGAACAACTGGATCGCGCAGCACATTTCCTTCGACATGCGCAATCAGATGTACAGGCACCTGCAGAAGATGTCGCAGCGATTCTTTACGAGCGCCAACCAGGGCGACATCATCACCCGCATGACGAGCGACATTTCAGGCGTGGAATCGGTCGTGACCAACACGTTCACGAACATCCTGTCCAACAGCATCACGCTCGTCGTGGCCGTGATCGCGATGTTCCGCAAAAACTGGATCCTCGCGCTGGTCGGCATCGTGGTGGTGCCCCTGTTCACGCTGCCCACGCGCATGGCGGGCAAGACGAGGTGGAAGCTCGCGGGCGAGGCGCAGGCCTGCAACGACAAGATCAACGGCATTTTGAACGAAACGCTTTCTGTGAGCGGCCAGTTGCTCGTAAAGCTCTTCGGGCGCGAGCAGGCGGAATACGAGCGCTACGAGGCCGCAAACAGCCGCATGATCAAGCTGAACATACGCGAAAGAATGGCCGGCCGCTGGTTTTTTATGCTGCTTAGCACGCTGACGACGATCGGGCCCATGCTTTTGTACCTCGTGGGCGGCATCCTGATCATGAAATACGACAGCAGCTTAAGCGTCGGCGACATCACGGTTCTCGTGGCGCTGCTCGGGCGCATGTACGGCCCCGTCAACAGCCTTTTGAACATTCAGGTGGACTGGATGCGCTCGATGGCCATGTTCACGCGCATTTTTGAATACTTCGACATGAAGGCCGAGATCGACGACAAGCCCGGCGCGAAGGAACTTTCGAAAGCCAAAGGCGAAGTCGTTTTCGAGCACGTCGATTTCACCTACGACGGAAAGCGCGACATACTGAAGGACATCTCCTTCGAACTGCACAGCGGCGACTGCATCGCCATCGTCGGCCCCAGCGGCAGCGGAAAGAGCACCATCGTCAACCTGATTCCGCGCCTGTGGGATGTGGGCGCGGGCTCGGTCAAATTTGACGGTACGGACGTGCGCAAATGTACGCTGCATTCCCTGCGCGACGAGATTGGCGTGGTGACGCAGGAAACCTATCTCTTTAACGGCAGCATCCGCGAAAACCTGCTCTATGCCAAGCCGGACGCCACCGAGGAAGAGATGATCGAGGCCTGCCGGAAGGCCAATATTTACGATTTCATTTCCCGCCAGCCGGACGGGCTGGATACGCTGGTCGGCAACCGGGGCTTAAAGCTCTCCGGCGGTGAAAAGCAGCGCATCTCCATTGCCCGCTGCTTGCTGAAGGATCCCGCGCTGCTGATCTTTGACGAGGCCACATCAGCGCTGGACTCTATCTCCGAGGCCGCGATTCAGGCCGCCATCAATCCCCTGATCGAGGAGCGCACCTCGATCCTCATCGCCCATCGCCTCAGCACGATCCTGGCCGCCGACGAAATCCTCGTCGTGCGCGACGGCCAAATCGTCGAGCGCGGCCGCCACAAGGATCTGGTGCACGCCGGCGGCACCTATCAGGAATTGTACGAGACCCAGTTCAGCCGTGCCGGGGAAGAATAGGTCCGTAAGCGGCAGGCGCGGCAAAAGCCTTGCGGTTTAAAACGGCAGCCGCTTTCCCTCATAATCAAGATACAGCGGCCTGTCCTCGTCGGGCAGCGGCGTGTCAAGCACGGTTTTGAGTATGCCGAAAGCAGATTCGGCCGGGGTGAGCTTGCCCGTCTCGTCGAGATGACCGCGCATGTAGCTGCGCACGTGACCGGGATGCATCTGGATCACGCGCCCGCCCACCTGCTTAAAGAGGTTGTGCACCAGCGCGCCCTGCATGTTGTTGGCGGCCTTGCTCATGCAATAACCAAACCACCCCACGCGGTAGCAGTCGCTGATGCTGCCCGCCTCGGAGGAAATATTGACGATCAGCTTGCCCTCACCCGCGCTCAAGAGCGGATACAGCGCGTTTGTCAGCATGAGCGTGCCCACGGCATTTACGTCGATCACGCGGCGGATGTCCTCGCGGTCGAGCTTGTCGGCGATCGTCCGACCCATGTCGCCCAGTATGCCCGCGTTGTTGAAAAGCACGTCGAGCCGGTCGGTAAGGCGCATACTCTCCCCGGCAAACGCCTCGATCGAGCCCTGGTCGCTCAGATCGAGGGGCAGGCAAGTGATCCCGTCCATTTCCGGCGCGGGCTCGCTCATATTGTAGCGACCCGCGATCACGCGGTATCCGCGTGCGGCCAATTGCAGCGCAAGCTCGTACCCCAACCCGTGATCCGCGCCGCTCACAAGGGCATATTTGCTCATAAAAAAACCTCCGTATCACCATCCTGTTTCATGCGGCGCCGCCCGTCTTTGGGCAGGCGTCTTGCCGTCATTATAAAGAAAACCGCGGGCCTTGTCAATCACGCTGTCCGCAAGGACGGTTCCATATCTTGCTTCCGATCCGCCAAACAAAATTCCGCCTTAAAATTTCATATCTCTTCCTATTGACGAAACGGGCAATTGTATGAATAATAATATCGGAAAGAAAGAACGGTATTGAAAGGAGCACAACATGGACTATTCTCATCGCAAGGCGTGCGCGCGCATACAATTGCTCGGCGCGGACGGACAAGTCGCCGCCAACCGGGTTTTGCACATCGACCAGACGGCGCATCGCTTTTTATTTGGCTGCGGCGCGTTTGACGCCGTGGCGCTGAACGCGGTGCCCGACGAAAAGATACGCGCGACCCTCGAAGCCCGAATGCAAAAATGGTGCCGCCTGTTCAATTACGGCACGCTTCCCTTCTATTGGGGTCGGTACGAACCCGAGGAGGGGCATCCCGCCTTCGAGCCGACCATGGCGGGAGCAAAGTGGCTGCAGGCGCGCGGTGTGCGAGTCAAGGGGCATCCGCTTTGCTGGCACACGGTGTGCGCGCCGTGGCTGATGAAATACACCAACGCCGAAATACTGGATAAACAATTAAAGCGCATCGAGCGGGAGGTGTCCGCTTTTCGTGGGGTGGTCGACCTGTGGGACGTCATCAACGAAGTGGTCATCATGCCCGTGTTCGACAAATATGACAATGCGGTCACGCGCATCTGTCGGGAATACGGCAGGTTCGAGCTGGTCAGACGGGTGTTTGAAACCGCGAAGCAGTTTAATCCCTCCTCGACCCTGCTGATCAACGATTTTAACACCTCGCCCGCCTATGAGATCCTGATCGAGGGGCTGCTGGACAAGGGGGTGCCCATCGACGTCATCGGCATACAGTCCCATCAGCATCAGGGCTATTGGGGCAAGGAGAAGCTTTATGAAGTGCTGGAGCGCTTCTCGCGCTTCGGTCTGCCGATCCACTTTACCGAAAACACGCTGATCTCGGGCGATCTCATGCCCGCGCACATCGTGGATCTGAACGACTGGCAGGTCTCCTCCTGGCCGTCCACGCCCGAGGGCGAGGAGCGTCAGGCGCGGGAAGTCAGCGAAATGTATTCCATCCTCTTCGCCCATCCGCTGGTAGAGGCCGTCACGACCTGGGACTTTATCGACGGCTGCTGGCTGGGCGCGCCCTCGGGACTTTTGCGCAAGGACGGCAGCGAAAAACCCGCTTACCGTGCGCTCGAAGGGCTGATCCACGGCGAATGGGAGACGCATCAGACGCTGATGAGCGACGCGCAAGGTTATGTGTGCTTTGAGGGCTTTAAGGGCGACTACCGCCTGAGCATGGATGGCCGCGCCGCCGACTTCCGTCTTCTGGGCAATGTCAATACGCAACTGACGCTCCTGTAAAACGGGGCGCAGGCTTTATAAGCTTTATAAGGAGACAAAAGATGAAGACCCTCTATCTCGAATGCGCCATGGGCGCAGCGGGTGATATGCTTACGGCGGCTCTTTACGAGCTGACGGAAAACAGGCAGGCTTTTTTGGACAAAATGAATTCTCTTGGACTGCCGGGCGTAAAAGTGAGCGCCGAGAAGGCCGTCAAGTGCGGCATCGTCGGCACGCACATGAGCGTGACAGTGCAGGGCGAGGAGGAGACGAGCAAAGACGTGCACGAACACGCTTATGAGCACGAGCACGATCATGAGCATGACCACGCGCACGATCACGAGCATGACCACGCGCACGAGCATGACCACGAGCATGATCACGAGCATGATCACGAGCATGAGCACGAGCACGATCACGAGCATGACCACGCGCATCACCACCATCATCACGCGCATTTGGGGGACATCGAGGCCATCATCGACGCGCTGGATTTGAGCGACAGGGTCAAAGCCGACGCCGGGGCGGTCTATGCCCTGATCGCCGAGGCGGAGAGCCGTGTGCACGGCGAGAGCGTCGAGCACATCCATTTTCACGAGGTCGGTACGCTCGACGCGGTGGCGGACGTTGTGGGCGCGTGCCTGCTGATGGAGGAATTAAAGCCCGAACAGGTCATTTGCTCGCCTGTACACGTGGGCAGCGGCTCGGTGCGCTGCGCCCACGGCATCCTGCCCGTGCCCGCCCCGGCCACCGCCCTGCTGCTGGAGGGCATACCCTGCTACGGCGGCGCGGTTCGCGGCGAACTGTGCACACCCACGGGCGCGGCGCTGATAAAGCATTTCGCCACGGGATTTGGCGAAATGCCGCCGATGCGCGTAAGCAAAATCGGTTACGGCTGCGGCAAAAAGGACTTTGAGCGCGCCAATTGCCTGCGTGCTTTTCTGGGCGAAAGCGAGCAGGACGAAAAGGAGCGTATTACTCGCCTGGAATGCAATCTGGACGACATGACGGGCGAGGAGATCGCTTTTGCCATGGAGCGGCTCTTTGCCGCCGGCGCGCGCGACGTGTACACACAGCCCATCGGCATGAAAAAATCCCGGCTGGGCATATTGTTGTGCGTCATTTGCCTGCCGCAGGACGCGCCGCGCCTGGCCAAAGAGCTTTTTAAACACACCTCCACCCTTGGCGTTCGCCGTCAGGACATGGAGCGCTACCTCCTGCACCGCGAGATCATCCCGCGCAAAACGCCCCTTGGCGAAATCCGCATCAAGACCGCCGAGGGCTACGGTGTCAGGCGCGAGAAGCCGGAATATGAGGATATTGCCCGTCTGGCGCGCGAAAACGATGCGTCGCTGCACGAGGTCAAAAAGCAGATCAAAGAATAATGGGGGAGCAGGGGCTGCTTTTCATGTTTCCGCTTGCTTTTTCGGTGCGTTTCGTCTATAATGGCAGTCGAACCGAAAGGAGAGAGTTGTATGAAAAACGACATTATTGTTAAAAGAATTTGGTCGGCGGTATTGATGGTCGTGCTGGGCATCGCGCTGATCCTTTGGCGCAGCGCCGCGTCCGATCACATTATGATCATACTCGCCGTCGGCATCATGCTCGTGGGCATCGTCGGCATCCTGCAGCAATACCTGAACAGAGACGGCAAAAAGCTCGAGCGCATACTGCGCAGTCTGCTGGGCGTCGTCTTTATCGCACTGGGCATCGTGATACTGGTCGAAAAGGACTTTTTCCTCGACGCGGCCAAATATGTCATCGGCGGCGTAACGATCCTCTATGGCATCAAGGATCTGATCCTTGCGATCAAAGAGAAAAAGCACTGGCTCAAAATCGCCCTGCCCGCGCTGGCCATCGTGCTGGGGCTTTGCATCGTGCTGATCCGCTTTAGCCGCATGGATACCCTGTTCCTGCTGGCCGGCATCGCTTTTATCTATGTGGGGCTGGCCTCGCTCATTGCGGAGCTCAAAAGCGGCAAAGCGCCCGCAGCCAAAGACAAGAAAGAATAGACATGGACCTAATAACCGGCGTCGCGCAGGAACCCGTTTCCGCGTGGCGCCGATTTTTAAAACAGTCGTTGCATACATAAATTCAAGCACAGCTTGAATTGTATTTTGAAGCTTCAACCATAGCCTGCTGGACGGCGGCGCGGTTTGGAGGTATGATCAAAGCGTGCGAAGGAGGGACGGAACATGAAAATCGGAGATCGCATCGCCGATGCGCGCAGGGCGCAAAAGATGACGCAGGAAGAGCTGGCAGCGCGTCTGGGCGTGAGCTTTCAGGCCGTGAGCACGTGGGAAAGAGACGAAAACCTGCCGGACACGGCGCACCTGCTGGCGCTGAGCAAGGCGCTTAAGCTGTCGCCAAACGCGCTGATGGGCGATTTGCGCCGCGACTGGACGCTCAGAGCTCCGCACGCCGACCCGGCGCGCATGTACACCTACGTCAAGACCAGCGCGCAGAGCGAAGGGCTGGAGCAGACTTTGCGGGCGCTGCCGCTGATGCGCGAAAAGCACGCGGGGCAGAAGAGGCGCGGCATGGTGGACGAAGCGCCGTACTATGTGCATCCGTTGACGCTGGCCTGCCATGCGCTGGCCATGGGCATCGCGGAGGACGACGCGCTGGCAGCCTTGCTGCTGCACGATGTGGTCGAGGACACGGACACCCCTTTGGAGGCGCTGCCTGTGGGCGAGCGCGCGCGGGAGGCCGTGCGCCTTGTGTCCTACAACAGCTATCCGGGCGACAAAAACGACATTAAACCCCTCTATTACGCCGAGATCGCCAAAAACGAGCTCGCATCGCTCGTCAAATGTCTCGATCGCTGCAACAATTTAAGCTGCATGGCAGACGGCTTCAGCGGCGCCAAAATGGCGCAATACGTCGTCGAGACCGAAAAATACGTCCTGCCGCTGCTGGATGCGATCAAAGCCGTTCCCAAATGGAACAACGCCGCCTGGCTGCTCAGGTATCAGATCATGGCGCTGCTTGAAACCTTTAAAAGGCTGCTGTAAAAGCTTCGAGGGGCTAATGCAACCCCTCGAATGAAATGAGCGGAGAGCTTTATGAAGGCATGTACTGCATGACGCAGAAAAGGTATCTCGGCCGCGATATCAGCGGCGGCTTCGCTAAGATTGACCACAGCGGGTTCCCGCTTTCCATGATCATCCGGGGACGGAAAGCGGAAGGATAAACGGCGAAGGATGCGGTCATGCTGTCTGTTCATTTCCCGTTTTTTGCGTGCGGGCTTATGAATGTTCTTCTCTGTCGTAAACCTTGCTGTGAACGCGGCCGTTGCTCCATTCGATGTCCACGATCTTGCCGCCCGGGGCGCGAAGGCCGCGGATGTGTCCCTTCGTCCAGCGTGCAGGCAGGGCGGGCAGGATCATGAGGCTGCCGTCGCCTTTTACGCCCAGCAGCATTTCCGCAATGCCCGCGCAGGCGCCGAAATTGCCGTCGATCTGGAAGGGCGGATGCGCGTCGAAGAGGTTGAGATAGGAGCCGCCGCCGTTTGAATAATTCATGCCGGCCTCGCCCTTGCGCCGTCCCTCCACGGTTTTAAGCTGGCGGTCGAGCAGGCGCAGGGCGTGATCGCCGTCCCTGAGCCGCGCCCAATGACAGATGCGCCAGCCCATGGCCCAGCCCGTGCTTTCGTCGCCGCGCCGCGTGAGGGTGACGCGGCAGGCCTCGGCCAGCGCGGGCGTCTCTTCCGGGGTGATCAGGCGCGCGGGATGCAGGGCGTACAGTTGCGAAATATGGCGATGGTGCACGTCGTGCTCCTCAAAGTTCTGATCCCATTCCAGCAATTCGCCGTCCTTGCCCGTACCAAAGGGCTTGAGACGCGGCAGAATGTCGGCGGCCTTTTGTGTGAGCGCATCTTTGTCGCCAAGGACGCCGGCGGCCTTTTGCAGTATCTGGAATACATCTTTCAGGATGCCCTGCGTCATGCCCGTGGTCTTACTGACCGCGAGGGTCTTGCCGTTATATTCATAGACATTTTCAGGTGAGGTCGAGGGAGCCAGCATCAGCGTGCCGTCCGTGTCCTCGCTGAGCAGTGCCATGTAGAATTCCGCCGCCTTGCGTATGATGGGGTAGGCCGTTTCGCGCAGATAGGCTTTGTCCTGTGTATACTCATACATTTCCCACAGATGGCGCATAAACCAGCCCGAGGACATCGGCCAGCAGGCAAACACGGCGCTGCCGGGGCAGTTTGCGCCTACGGGCGTGGACAGGCGCCAAAGATCGGTGTTGTGGTGGGCGGTAAAGCCCGGCGCGCCGTAATACTCCTTTGCCGTGCGCTCGCCGCTGACGCTCAGATCCTCGATCAGATCGATCAAGGGCCGATAGCACTCCTCAAGCCCCACCATGAGCGTCGGCCAGTAGTTCATTTCGGTGTTGATGTTGATGGTGTAGTTGCAATTCCAGGGCGGGGTCACGCTCTTATTCCATATGCCCTGCAGGTTCATGGGCTGCGTGCCTTCCCGCGAGGCTGCGATGGTCAGATAGCGCGAATAGTTGAAATACAGCGCGTAGAGCGCCGGATCGTCCATACCGTCCTCATGGCGGAACAGGCGCTCGTCTGTGGGCAGATATTTTTCCTCACCGCCGGGCAATTCAAAATCCACGCGCTCATACAGCGCCTCGTGGTCGGCAAGATGTGTTTTCTTCAGCGCCTCGTATCCCTTTTGCGCCGCCCTGTCCAGATTGCAAAGGCAGGGCGAAACGTATTCCCGCCCCTCGAGCACAGGGTGCCTGTTCCAGCCGTTGAAGCTCGTGCGCGCGTCAAAGAGAAGAACGGCGCTGTCCGCGTCGCTTACGCGGATGCCGCCGCAGTCCCGCTGCACGCGTCCGCCCTTTACGTTCAGGCGCACCTCGGCGTAATAGCCCATGCCCTTATGGGCGTCGTCCTCGCCATAGACGATCTTGCCGCGCGGGTTTTGCGGGTCGCCGTAATGCCACTCGTAGCGCGGGCAATTGCCCTGAATGGAGATGCTCTCATCGCTCAAACGCACCTCGGCGTTCAGCGCAGGGCTCAGGCTCAGCGTAAAACTGAGCGCCGCGCTCACGGAAGCGTCCATGCGCATCACCAATACCTGATCCGGCGCGCTTATAAAGCATTCGCGCTCAAAACACACGCCGTCCTGCTCGTACTTCACGCGGTGAAGTCCGCGACTGATGTCGAGCTCGCGGCGAAAAGAGCGTATTTCGCCCGTCCGCTCAAAGTGCAGGTTCATTTCGCCCAGCGCCAGATACGCCTGTGACCAGAGCCCCTCGCCGCGCAGCTCAAGTATTTCCTGCGCCTCGGCATTTTTGCCCTGCATGACCAGCTCGCGCGCTGCGCGGAAGGCCTCTGCCGCCGTCTTGTTTTCGTAAAAGCACGGATAGCCGCTCCACAGCGTGTCCTCGTTCAGACAGACGCGCTCATCGGCTGCACCGCCAAACACCATTGCGCCCAGACGTCCGTTGCCCAGCGGCAGCGCCTCGTTCCAGCTGCGCGCGCCGCTTTTGTACCACAGAAGATTATTGCCGCGATTAAGATACATTCCGCTTTCCTCCCTGATCGTATTTTTCCTTGCCTCCATTATACAAAATCGCGCGCCTTTTCGCAATGCCGCGCGGCAAAAAAATGGTGGACACGGGCGCATTTTGGCGTTATAATAGCATCAGAACGCAAGGAGGGGATCGCATGGAGAAATTTGAGTTGAACGCCGCCTTGACGGACAGGGCGTGGCTTGACGACGTCATCAAAAAGCTCAAACGCAAGCTGCCCTTTTCCGTCGCCCGGGCGCGGAAGACCAATTTCATTCCCTATACCTCGCAGGGCGAAAACTGGTGCGAAAACGACATCGGCTGGTGGACAAACGGCTTCTGGCCGGCGATGATGTGGCAAATGTATCTGCTCAGCGGGGATATGCTCTACCGTGAGGAGGCA
>JAEEGL015672935.1_pt1 | contig 15564 bp, 14 predicted proteins | sample 9134231 | NCBI WGS metagenome assembly JAEEGL01 (sample SAMN16246548, study PRJNA631951) | gut metagenome | biome: gut microbiome; feature: rumen; material: fiber-attached | host: Bos | place: Iran: Karaj | collected 2018-10
GGCAGCAGCCAGGGCGGCTTGGTGACGGCGATCGCCGGTATGCGCCGGCAGGACGAGATCGCCGGTTTGGTGCTGCTCTACCCTGCCTTTGGCATGGCTTCTCTCGGCGAGAGCTACAGCGACGACCTGCCCGAGGAGATCGAATTCGGCTCGATGACCGTGGGCAAGCCGTTTTTCAGGGATATGGTCGGCTATTCGGTGCACGATGATATAGCAAATTTTGCCAAGCCTGTCGTGATCATCCAGGGCAGCGAGGACAGTCTTGTCACGCCTGCGGATTCCGAGGAAGCCGCGGCGCTCTACCCCAACGCCGAATATCACCTGATCGAGGGAGCCGGTCACGGCTTTTCGGGCGCACATCACAACGAGGCGACCTTGTATGCGCTGCGGTTTTTGTATAAGCATGTATAATAAAAGATTACGCCCCACCGAATGACCGATGGGGCGTTTCTGGCGGAGACGGTGGGATTCGAACCCACGGTACCGTGAGGTACAACTGATTTCGAGTCAGTCCCGTTATGACCACTTCGATACGTCTCCAAATAGGCTGTTTGATTTACAGCCCTATTATTATAACATATAAGTTTCCATTTAGCAAGGAAAATTTGAAAATTTTTATGTTCTTTTTATATCTCCCCGAAGAACCACAATGCTCTTCGGGGAGATATGATTGTTTATTCCATTCTAAGCCGAATCATTCGTCTGCTTCTTCTGCTTCGTCAGCCGCTTCGTCAGCTGCTTCATCAGCCGCATCGCCGGAGGTGGTGGCGGCTTCGGTCGAGCCTTCGGAGGTCTCGGCGTCGCCGGTCGGATAGCCGAAGTTGAGAATGGTGTACTTGTAGCCCTTGTCGAGAGTGAGCGAGAACGTCTTTTCAAAGGCGGCGCTGTCCGCAGACACGGAATAGGCGTCGGTGGTGACGTCCTTCAGCTCGGTGTAGTTGGCGTCAAAATCCTCGGCTCCCACGGGCTGGAAGTACTTGACAATCTCCTTCATGGATTTGAGCGTCAAGTCGGTGTTCTTGTCGCCGTATTCGCCGACGGCAACAATCATGGCGCCGGTGTCGTTGTCAAGATAACCGAGTGCGTGCAGCTTGCCGAAATAGACGCTGTAGTTGGTCGTGTCATATTCAAACAAAGACAGCGCGGACTCGTCGATATAGAGGTCGTTGAGTTCTTTCATTTCGGGCTTTTCGGCGAAATAGACCTTTGCGACGTCGGCCGTGTATTCGTCCTCAGAGCGCTCAACAGTATAGACCTTGCTCTCGATGCTCTTGGTGCCCAGCGCGTTGATGTAGCCGCTGAACAAATGCGGGTCAATTCCCCAGAATTCGCCGACGCTGCCGGTGAGCAGACCGAACACGACCGGTGAGAAGGTATCCTCCTCCCAAAGCTCACAGGTGAGATAGCCGTCCTTGGCAGGGAACTTGTATTCGCCGTCGATGTATTCACTGTCGGTGACGGTGATGGTGATGCCGTCGGTGCCGAGCTTTTCGTCAAACTTGGCGCCGGTGTAGGCACTCTTGAAGCTTGTATAGGTTTCGTTTTTGACGAACGTGTCGAACACACCCTTGAGCGGGTCAACAGCGGAGTCCTTGGTGGCCGGCGCAGCGGTGGTCTGCGGTTCGGTAACAGAGGACTGCTTGGGTTCGGTCTTTGCGCCGCAGGCTGCCATCGTGCCGAGCATGGCAAGCGACAGAACGCCGGCTGCGATTTTTGCATATCTTTTCATTTGGGTACCTCCCTTTTAATTTTTGGCATCGTCTGCCATTTGTTATTTTAGCACAAACTGACGGTAAATGTCCAATAATATCTATGAAATTTTACAAAATCGTCTATTTGTACAAACTTGTCGAATTTTTGCGCCGTTTGTACAGCACAAATCATTAAACGGCTGTCTGAAAACTTCAATCAGCCGTCATAATGGTTACAATTGGGTATTAAAGAGATTGCGCAGCTGGTTGACCAAGCCGTCGGAATCGGCGTTGATCATGGCTGCCTCGTTGATGTTGGAGAGCCTTGTCAGCTCGCTTGCCGGGCGCGAGTCGCCGGAGATGTTGTAGCCGATGGTGTAGACGGGGATCTTGAGTCCGCCCACGATCGGCGCGATGCGGTCGAGGCTGTAGCCGCGGTTCTGGTCGCCGTCGGAGAGCACAAAGAGCATCATCTTGGCGTTGGGGACCTCCTGCTTTTTGTCCATCATCATCTTCATGGCGACAAGCACCGCATCATAGGTGGCGGTGGCGTCCTCCACGGTCAGCGCCTTGACAGCGCCGGAGAAATACGCCTTTTGTTCGGCGTCAAACTTCTTGACCGGCAAGTCCACATGCACGTTGGTGGCGTAGGAAACGAGTCCGATGTAGTTGTCGGAGCCGATATAATCCTTGGTGGCGAGCAGCGATTCCTTCAGGCTGAGGATCGGCGTGCCCTCCATGGAGCCGGAAATGTCCGCCACAAAGACCGCGATGATGGGCTGACCGCCGTCCTTGGCTTCCTTCCAGATATTCTGCGCCGAAAGATAGCCCGAGCCGTCCAGACCGGTCTGCTGGCTCTGATAATCGTCGTGCTTGCCAAAGCCCTTGTCCTTGCCGAGCTGCTGCGCTTCGTCGGTCAGGCAAAAGTCGCGGAACAGCTCCGCAGCCTGACGCTCCTCGGCAGTCACGTAGTCAAAGGTGTAGAGCGGATGGTCGTGACGGATGCCGAACGGCGTATAGACGTAGTTTTTCAGCTCCGGCTTGTTGATATACGCCTGCTCCTCCATCACCATCGCCTTGATGATGCCCTTTGTCGCCTGGTTGACGAGCACGCCGGTGGTGTAGGCGACCGGCGGAGACTGCTTTTGATAGTCGAGCAGCTTTTGCTGGGCATTTTCGGAGAGCGGGTCCTTGTTGTCAAACGCGTACAGGGTGGATGCGATGGCGTTGAGACCCGTTGCCGAGGTGTAGGGATTGGTGTAGGCGAAGGTCAGGTCGCCGGCAAGCGACGCTTCGATGACCTTGTCGAGCGTGCAGGCTTTGTATTTTTCCATAAAGGAATCATAGGTGTTCTTTTCCATCAAAATACCGGCGGTGTTGCCGAGCAGCTTGTCCGAGAGCTTCTCCACCCCTATTCCCTTTGCGCGCAGCATTTCGCCCCAGGCAAAGCTGGAGGGCACATAGAGCTGCGGGCGGTAGTTGCCCTCGGTGATATAGGTGAGCGACTCGCCCGAAGCGATTTTGCGGATGGTGACGGACACGCTCTTGCTGCCGACGGTTTTGTGCGCGTCGTTGAAGCGCTTGGCGAGCACGTTGATCCAGTCGTCCGGTGCTTCGCCGCTCAGCTCGCTCGGAGCTGCGACCTCGAGGTTGATCTCGCCGTTGCCCTGCACGGTGATCGGAAAGGTCTTGATGTCGGCGAGCGCTTTGTTGGCGGTGTCGTCGTCATAAATGTCCATGCGCAGCTGCTTGGTATCGGTTTTGATCTCCTTGTTAAAGGCGTTCAGCTCGGTGATCGCCTCGTCGTAGGAATAGACCTTTTCGCTGCCGTTTTCGTATTTGGTGCAGCCTGCGAATGCGCCGAGCAAGAGCGCTGCGCCGCAGACGCCGCTGATGATGCGTTTAGAAAGTTTCATTTGGTTGCTCCTCCGTAGACTTGCGCATAACCTCCAGCCATGCTTTCAGTTCGCTCATATCGGTCACGCCGTTCTGCTGGTAGTTGTTGATGTAGCTGACGGCGTAGTGGATCAGGGTATCGACGTTTTGCAGCTCGGTCTCGTTTTGCTGCAGGGCTTGGTTGATGATCTTGACGTCAAAGGGCGACAACTCGGACGAGCCGTCCTCCACAAGGATGCAACAGTTGATGATATTGCGGATGTTGCGGCACAGGCGCGTTTCGGCGTCGTTGATAACGCCCACGGTGTCCTGCAAATAGATGGCGTCGTTGGCTTCGAGCAGGGTCTCATAGCGCTCCTGCAGCTTGTCCATGCGGTTCATCTGCGCCAGACACCTGTCCACCAGACTGCCCAGCTTGCTGTTGTTTTCTTTGAGAGTGCCGAGACGCTCGCGTGTTTTTTGGGGATTGAGGCTGTCCTTGGCGTAGGCGTCAAAGGTCTTGCGGTGCTCCTGCTTTTTGCCCATGAGCTGCTTTTGAGAATGGCTGTTGTCGATCAGGCGCTTGATGTTGGGGATAAAGCCTGCCGCCATTGTCGCCGCACCGGCGCCTGCCGTGATGAGAGCGATTGTATTGATGACGCCTATGGCGCGCACGCCGATCGCAACGATCAGGGATGAGGTCGCCAAATTGGTGAGAAGCACGCCGGCAAGACCCAGCGCGAGCAAGATGGCGCCCAGGATTTTAGGGAATCGGGACATAATGCGCTCCTTTCGGTTCCCGGCAGTAACTTATGAACGTCTTTGTGCGGTGGCGGACAGCACGCCCTGCACCAGCTCCTGCTCGGATCTGGCGATGACGGCAACGGCGTTTTGTCTGTCCTTTTGACCCTGCTGCTCAATGGCGATATAGTCGAGCACCGCGCCGGTGACTTCCTTGTTCACATAGTCGATGGTTTCGATGTCGATGATGCTGCGCTGGCTCGCCTTGGCGGACTCCACCACCGAAAGATGGAACTGCTCCGCCTGCTCGCGCAGCATTTTGTTGGTGAGATCGTCCACGGCGTTGGAAGCCGCCACCGCCTGCATATTGTTGTTGAGGGCGATGGACATGGCGATCTTTTTGCGCCAGAGCGGCATGGTGTTGACGATGCTCGATTGCAGCTTCATCGCCATATCCATGTCGTTGTGCTGGATCATCTTGATCTGCGGTGCGGATTGCAGGCAGTTGGTGCGCGTCAGACGGAGGTTGTGTACCTGCTTTTCAAACTGGTCGCACTGCTTGGCAAACTCGTCCGCCTTCATCGCGTCCTCGGGCAAGCCGGTCTCCTGTGCTTTTGCGTAGAGCGCAGGCAGTTCCTCGTTCTTAGCCTTGTTCAGCGCCAGCTCCGCCGCCTTGATGTAAAGGGTGAGCGCCTTAAAGGTCTCCCAGTTCTCGTTATAGAGGTCGTCGAGCATGGCGATATCCTTTTGCAGCACCAGTTTGTGACCCTCGAGCTGCTTTTCGATGCGCTCCAGCGTCTTTTCGGCACTCTCGTTGCGCGTGCGGACGGTGAGCGCCTTGCCCTTTACCTTTTGCATAAAGCGCTGGATAAAGCCGCCCTTGTCCTCGCCGCCGGAGAGTCCGTTCATGGCGCCGACCATCTCAATCAGCAGCGAGGAGACCTCGCCGGTGTTCTTGGTCTTGACGTCCTGCAGGGTTTTGGTGGCGATGGAGGCGGACTGCTTTTGGATCGTCGCGCCGTAGTTCATCACGATCTCGGATTTATGAATATCAATTTTTCCTGCAAACTGCTCAATTTGCTTTTGCTCCTCGGGTGTGAGCTGTTCCACCTCGGCAAGCACGCTTTCGGTCGTCACTTCGGGTGCAAGAGCGGTCGGCTGTGCAGCGGTCTCCGCTCCGTCGAGTACAAGATCAATTGCCATAATAACTAACTCCTTTACAGAAATAAAAAATATTTAATGATTTTTTCCCAATATATTATAGCATCAGTCTGCCGTTTTTGCAAGATATTTTTGCAACAGCCTTTTGCTGCACCCCATTCGCTCTGTAATTTCCTGCCAAAAACCTTTTACCGGCAAAAAAGGGACCGGCTCCAAACTCATTTTATGAGTAAGAGCCAAGCCCCTGTTTCTCTATATTTGAAAAAATGGTTATGATACCTTTTTGACGTCACGCAAGGGTCACTGGATCTGCAGCACGCTGAGCGCCTGCAGTCCCAGCAGAAGTCCGATGATGAGGACCGAAAACGCGAGATGGCGCCACCAGCCCTCGACCAGCAGACCGACGAATTCTCTCAAAAACGCGTTCAGATAAAAATACGGCTTGGTTTTGGCGGAGATGCCCTTTGCGTCAAAGCCGTTTTCCTGCGCGAGAATATAGCCGCGAAAGACGTGGTAATTGGTGGTGGCAAAGGCGATGTTCGGCTCGGCGCTCTCCCCTGCATGCCTGCGGATGACGTCGCGCGAAAACTGCATGTTCTGCATGGTGTTGACGCTTTTGTCCTCACGCACGATCTGCTCCTGCGGAATATCCAGACTGCGCAGGTAGTTTTCCATCGCCTCGCCCTCGGAGATGATCTCGTCGGCGCCCTGTCCGCCGGACGGCACAAAGACAGCATGCCTGCCGGTTTTTTCAAATTGCTTTTTTTCAAACGCGACCGCGCTGTCCACGCGTCCCTTGAGGAGCGGCGTGAGCGTGCCGTCGGCGCGGATGGCACAGCCGAGAATGATGATGTAATCGCGGTCAAGCGGCGGCGTGTACCGCGTAGCCAAAAAGGTGCAGGCGACCGTTGACAAGAACAGACATTCAAAATAGGCGAGGATATAAACCAAGATCAGGTGTATGGTCCAAGCGTAGTTCAGCTTCATCAAAAACGGCATGATGGTGTAGGTTTCGAGCGCACATACCATGGCGATCGCCCACAGGACGGCAAACACGATGCCGAGCGTATTGACCGGCCGCCGCCCTTCGTGACGCATCAGCCAGATATTGCTGACGGCGAGCAGCACCGACAGCAGCAGCATGACCGGCGTTAAGCCGAACAGGAGAATGGCTGCGACCTCGGTTATCAAGGACATGAGATGGTTGACGGAAAAAACGAAGTTGTTCAGCATTTTGTAGGTGAGATACAAAAACATCACCAGCGTATAGAGCCCGATGCCGCCGCAGGCAACCATTTTGTGCGAAAAGCCGCCTTTCTTAAACAAGTCCGCAAATATCCACAGCATGGTGAACCAAACGGCAAAGAGCACCGCCAGCAGCGCATACACCGTCACTTCAAAGCCGCTGAACGTGACGCTGTTGTAGGACAGCGCGATGATGGTGCGCAGCGGCGTCACCAAAAATGCCTTGCCGGACATCGGCATGCTGCCATTGTTGTTGACAAAGGTGATGTCCACCTTTGTTTTGCCCGGCTCCAGCGCTTCAAAATCCAGAATGACTTCGCCGTTTTCCATGCGCATATCCGTCATTTTGACGACGTTTTCGTTGCTGTATTGCACCTGCACATCCTTCAAGCTGCCGGACTCATAAAAGGTATGGGTATGCATGGAAAAGCGGCCGCCGACCGCGATGGAAAAAACCACGGTAAAGAGGATCGCCGCTGCGATAAAGATATTGAGCAGTATCAGTTTTTTTCGGTTGGTCATGATGCTTGCGCCTTTCTGTTTAGATGATGCATACAGGGCAGACCCGTGTCATTGACAAAAATGATCGGGTTTTGCTATTTTACCACTATGCTTTGTGAGAACAGCTGCTCATAGCGCTGCTTTACCAGCTCCTTGTCAAAATGCGAGACGGCGCCGGCGCTGGAATCGGCAAAATAATACTCATTCTCGTCATAGCCGATCAGGACAAGGCAATGCTCGTGCATATACCACGACACCTTTTCTCCCATCGCCGCTTGGGCGTCCTCGTCCACATAGTCAACTGTCCAGGTATTAAAGACATAGGGCTCCTGCATGTCGGTCGTCGCCCACACCATCACCGGAATCCCCTTGGCGGTGTAGCTCTCCGCCAGCGTTTCAAAGGGAACGTCCTTGAGGTTGTAGGCTTTCAGCTCGGATTTTTGGTCGGCGAGGTAGCGGTTCATGCTCTTTGCCATGGACGGCGCATAGACGCCCCAGCCCGAATAGGGCGAGCCGGCAAAGGCGCTGTTCATATCGGGACCGAACATGTTGCCGTTTTCGTCCCATGAAATATAGCGTATGTTGAGGTAGTTGTCCGCGATGGTGTGCTCGTCCACATTAAAGCCGAGGATCCGCAGCAGCATGGTGCAAGCGTAGGTCTCACAGCCGGCTTTGAGGTCGGTTTGCGGAATCACCTCGACGTTCTCAATCATATAGGTATCGGGAACCGGCTCCCTGCTGTCGGCGGTCGCCGCGACCGGCTTCTCAACAGGCGCCGCGGGCGGCTTGGCTGCGTCCTTGCGCATTTTTTGCACAATGACAAAGGCGGACGCAAACAGCACAATCACAAGGCTTGCCACCATCATAATGACAAGAATCCGGTTTTGGGTTTGCTTTTTTCTTTGTTGCTTGGTCATATTCCTTCCGCTTTCTATAGGTTACTGTGGTTTTGCCGCAGACGAGGAAGCCGGCAAGCAGAACAGCAAAGGAGGTCAACAGTGAGGTCATGGTTTTCCTCCCTATGTAAATTCTTCCTTATATTATAGCAATTGTTACCGATAAAAACAAGACGTTTTCATGTTTTTTTCGTTTGCTTTTCACCGCTATACATGCTATACTATATCTATCAATCCGGTCAAGGGAGGCGCACATGAAACAGAAAACAAAATGGCTGAAGCCGCGCGTTTGGATTCCGCTGCTCGCGCTGCTGTTATTCTATATCGGATGCGGCGTGTACATCGTGGCGGCAGGCAGGGTGAATACGATTCGTATCATGGTCAGCAAAACGGATTATGTTGTCGGCTCCCAAAGGGCAGTCTCCTCGGACGAGAGCGTGATGCGCATCAGGCAGATAACGGAAGAAAAAATGGATGACAACGCCCTGATACTCAACATCGAAGCGGAGCACACCGGCACCGGTGAAGCGACCCTGCTGCATACCTTTGACATGACTGATATACCGGGTGACTTTTCTGTCATCACGCCCGTCAGCGAGGAATACGCATTTTATGCTACGCCGTTTGGGGTGCTGTATAACAAAACCTACCAGCATTTTAACGGTATTGAAACGCTGCTGGTTCTCGCTGTCGGCACCATGCTGATTGTATCGGCTGCCTGTGTTTTTTCCGTATTGGAAAAATACCGCTGCGGCGCCTTCTCCTATTCGATGGTCGTTCGCTGCGGCTTGATTATCTTTTTGACCGTGAACGAGATTATCATAACCGTCAGGTGGATGGAGCTGCTTCAAATAGCGGGACAGACTGACATTCGCTATATCATCGAGGTGCTCTTTAACAGCGCCAAAACCTTTGTCACGCTGAGCGCGCTGCCGCTCGGGGCGCTCGCGCTGGCACTGGCGCTGAGCAATGTGCAGCTTGTGCGGCGCGAGGGCTTTCGCGTGATGAACCTGCTCGGGATATTTATCGGTATTGTGATGATGGGCGGCATCGCGTTGTTGCACCGGCTGAACAACTATCTCGCGTATGATTCGCTTGCAGCCTATTATATCTCCACCTTTGTCACGCTGGCGTTCGCCTATCTCTATGTCTATTTTGAATGTATGCTGCTGTCCACCATCCTCTGTGCGGTGCTTTCCACACGCTACAAGCCGCCCTACGGTCTGGATTACATCATCATTCTCGGCTGCGCTATCCGCGCCGACGGCACGCCCACGCCGCTGCTCCGGGGACGCGCTGAGCGTGCGCTTGCCTTTGAACGCGAGCAGTTTGCCCACACCGGCAGGCACGCCAAGTTTGTGCCGTCCGGCGGACAGGGCAGCGACGAAATCATCAGCGAGGCCGCGAGCATGAAGCGCTGGCTGACCGAGCAGGGCGTCGCGGAGGAACAGATTTTGGAGGAAAACCAATCCGTCAACACCTTCCAAAACATGGCGTTTTCCAAACGGGTTATCGAAGCCGACGCCGAAAACGCAGAGAAGGTTCAAATCGGCTTTTCCACCACCAACTATCATGTGTTTCGCGGCTACACGCTCGCAAACCGCGTCAACATGAAGGTCAAAGGGCTTTCCGCCAAGACAAAGCTCTACTTCTTCCCAAACGCCTTTATCCGCGAATTTATCGGACTGCTCTGGGAGCAAAAGCTGCGGCATTTGGCGTTTGCCGCCCTGCTTGTCGCCGCACTGGGCTTTTTGTATTATCTGACGCAGGTGCGCTGACGGGCTGATAAAAAATGAACCGGCTGTATCATCATGGAAGTGACGATGCAGCCGGTCTGTTTATGCTTGGTGCAGTCTTGTGCATTATTCGGTTTTCATCAGCAGCTTTTCTGCTTTTTTCATGCACAGCCGGTTCGCCAGAACAGCCGCTGCAACAACAAACGCGGTGGAGATAACGGCGAACAGAATAGCAGAGACCGAGACCGCGTCGCCGCCGCTCATATCCTTTGGCAGCAGGGTCACGATAATCAAGCCGACAAGAGCAGCAGTGCCGACGACAAACGCCGCAATGTTGACCCAGCAGAGCTTGCGCGCAATCTCTGTTTCGCTGTCCCAGTCAAAATACGGCTTTGCCGCGTTTTTCAGCAGCATCAGGTTGACCCAAATGCTGTTTAAGAGAAAGCAGACGCACGCCGAAAGCAGCACAACCCAACCTGCGGCAAGCGGAAGGACGCCGAAGATAACGCCGACAATACCGCCGATCAGAATATAGCCTACACTGCAAAGAGAGACAACAATAAGCGCGAAATTGCGCTTGCTCTTGTAATAATCGGAGAACAAGATGGGCAGTGCGCGCAGGGCGGCAATGCCCTTGCCCTCACGTGAGAACGCAGTGGCGGACAGATTGTTAAAACCGCAGGCAAAGCAGGATGCGGTGATGCCGAGACAAACCGCTGTCATCAGCGCATTGCCGGTAGCGAGCGGCACTTGGATATGCTCAAAAAAGCTGTCCTTGCCGAAAGCCATCGGCAAAACGACAAACAACGGCCAGAAAAAGCTCATCAAAAAGCCGTAGATCAGATAGGCAGGATTGCGGCGCGTGCTCTTGCTCTCATAGGCGGTCAGCGCCTTGAGCGCACTGCGGCTGCGGTTGCCGCCGAGGGACGCCTTGGTGACGGCTTTTCCGGACTTGCCGGTCGTCTCGACGGAGAGCGCCGTTGAAAAATACAGCTTGGTGACGACAAGCAGGGCAAGCGCGGTCGCCGCTGCCGAAATCGCCAGCGCAAGAAGCAGCGCGGGCAGACTGCCTTCAAACATAAAGCGGCTGAGAGCTGCCAGATTGGGAACGGATTCTGAGACCGACGCAAGCGCCGTCAGCGCGGTTGCCGTTACCTGTGCCTGCTGACCGCCCCGCAGGTTGATGTTGATGATAAGATAGCCGATGGAGATCAGCAGGGTAAAGATGCCGCCGAGCACCATGGTGATGTCGCGGTTGCGGATAAACCCGAACAAGCGGAACACCACGACCACCAGCAGGGTAGCAAGCGCGATACCGGTGATCGGAACGAGCACGCTCGCCAACAGCGTACCGATGACAAACGCGACGCCCAAGCCGGCGCGCAGACCGAGTCCGAGACAGACGCCGTTGAGCAGGATCAGGCTCAGCTTGACCGGAAAACCGGAGGCGACGATCAGCTTGGCGGACACGATCTGTCCTGCCGAGAACGGCATGGGCAGCAGAACCGGCAGGTCATCGGCGGTGTAGAGCACCGTCACGATGTTTTTAACGGAAAGGATAAAGCTCAGCATCATGAGGATGAGCATCAGCGATTCGGTGATGCTCACAACGGGCAGAAATTTGACGATGACCGGTTCCAAAAAGAAAAAGAGCGCAAACAGAGCGGCGGCAAGCAGCACCAGCCCCGCAATGGCTATGATCCGGATCGCCTGCGGCGAGATCAGCGCCTTGCTGTATGACGTCGCTTGCTTGCCGTTGCATTTTTTTAAGACCGAGGCGAGCTGCAGCAGCTTTGCAAATCTCCCCTTTGTTTGTGCCTTATTCATCATCCGTCATCTTCTTGCATTTGGAGCGGAACGCAACCAGCAGCACCGCCATCAAAACGGCAACGCCCAGCAGGATCAAACGGAGCACAAGTGTGTCTCCGATGGTTTTTTGTTCCTCCAAAAACCGCAAAACGGCAAACGCCGCCACGAGCAAGCCGCCGAGTATGTTCATAAACGCATAGGCGATCTTGTAGGAGCGCGCACCCTTCTCGGAAAAGCCCTTTAGCTGTGCCTCCTCCTTGGCGCTGAGTGTGCCGGTGAGTATCGTTTTGATGCCGTTAAAAATGCAGTACACTGCCGTGGCAGCGAGAACAATTGAAAAAATCATGCCTGTACCTCCTGTTCTTTTGTTTCGGTTAATTCAAGGAAAATGTTTTCGAGCGACGCCTGCGATTTGTGCGTGCGCTTCAATTCGTCAAGCGTGCCGCAATAGAGCAGCTCGCCGTTTTTGATGATGCAGATCTCGTCGCAGAGCTTTTCGGCGACCTCGAGCACATGGGTGGAAAAGAACACGGAATTGCCCTTTTCGACATGCTCGCGCATCATCTTTTTCAGCTCAAACGCCGACTGCGGATCGAGACCGGTGAGCGGCTCGTCGAGGATCCATACAGACGGCTCGTGTATCAGCGCGCCCATTATCATTATCTTTTGGCGCATACCGTGCGAGTAGGACAAAATGACATTGTTGAGCGAATCAAAAATACCGAAGCGCTTGGCGTAGTCCTCGATAAACGCGGCGCGTCCGTCCTGCGGCGTGTCGTAAATATCCGCCATAAAATGCAGATATTCCAAGCCGCTGAGACGCAAAAAGTGGTCGGGGCTGTCGGACACATAGCCAAACTGCTTTTTTGCCTCGAGCGCGTCTGTTTGGATGTTTTTGCCGTTGAGCAAAATCTCTCCCTCTGTCGGCTTGATCACACCGGTGATCGCCTTGATGGTGGTTGATTTTCCGGCGCCGTTGTGACCGATAAAGCCGGTGATCGCGCCGTCCCTTGCAGTAAACGAAATATCCTTGACAACGGTTTTTGTCCCGTAGGTCTTGGTAAGATTTCGAACCTGAATCATGGCATTACTCCTTACTATTCTTTTATTCTTGTTCCGAGCCAAATAAAAAGCACCGCCGAAACAAGCAGTACAACAAAGGCGACAGGGATGTTCCACAGTCCGATCAATGCGCTCAGCGCCGGAGAAGCGGCAACCAGCGCGACTATCTTTGCCAGCCGCAGCATATAGCGCTTTTTGTCCTTTGGCTCGACCGACACACGCGCCTGCAGCGGCAGCATGCGGTAATCCCTGAACAGCGCCATCAGACCTGCATAGAGCAGCAGCGCGACTGAAAAAGCGGCCATCAAAACCGCGTAACCGTATTCCATCTTCATCTTCCTCCCGTTTGATCTCGAAGGGGTGGTGCAGGAATGCCTTTATTGTTTTTTTATTCTACAATATTTTGCGGTCAAAATCAATATGAAACCGAAAAAATCACTTTAAAAATCGCTTGAAAAAGCTCTCCATGTCCAAACGGCGTCTATCCGTCTGCGGCAGGGAGAGTAAATTTGTTGATGTGCCCTTCAAGCTGTCTGCTCCATGTTACATTCTCTGTCATTTCGCGTCGCGTGTATGCATACGCAAAAAGCTGCCGGTCAAAGCCTGACAGCCCTTGCGTTAACGCTGACTCTCCTTGCCGCGCACCGGCACGCCATGGCGTGCCGGAAGAGCGCTTTGCCTGAAGAAGCGCCGATCAGTTTGCCGGAACAAACGGCAGCTCATATTCCTCCGGCTCAAAGGCAGGCAGCGTTTTCTCTGCTTCGGCAGCGCTTTTTTGCTGCTGACTGCTCTGCTCACTGCGGGAGCCTTGGGAGGAGCTTTGGGAGGAGCTTTGTGCAGCGCTTTGGCTCTTTGACTGCTGCGGAGCAGCGGAGGACTGCGCGGCGGCAGACTTGGAGGACGCGTCGGCGCTTTGCACGGCATTGTCGGAGCCGGCGGCTGCGCCGGACGCTGCGGCAGGCTTTGTCACGTCGGCGGAAGCTCCCTTGCTCTCGGAAGACGCTGCCTTGCTTTCGGCAGTCGTTGTTGCCGCTGCGGTGGCGGCAGGCTCTGTCGTCGCGGTCTGTGTGGCAGAAGTGGCTGTTGCCGCTCCGCTTTCTTCTTTTTTCTCTCCGCCGCAGGAGGAAAGGAGGCATGCACCGACAAGCAGTGCGGCGGCTATGATAGCAAATCGTTTTTTCATCATGATTCTCTTTTCTGTTAATAGTATATGGTTTTATATTATAGCATAACGGGCGCAAAAAGAAAAGGGTATTCCGAAATAAAAACGAGATTCTGTCGGAAGCCTCGTTTTTGCGTTGACTTCATAACAGCCGCATGAGGTCACATCAGATCGGATATTGCGGAAGCATTTGCAAAAACACCGACCGTTCTGTCTCAAACGATCGGTGTTTGTCTGTCAAAGCAGGTTCTCGCCCTCGCCCATCACGGCGATTTCGACCGCTGTCGCGTCCTCCAAATGAAAGACCATCAGCTTGTTGCCGGTCTGCTCGTTATAGATGGCTTCGAGTCCGCTTTTCTTTATCATCTGTGCCGCGTATGTTTCATCGGTTTCAAAAACTGCCCTGCCGGTGTAGCGCAGCCAGTGACCGTTCGGCTTGCAGGCGACAAGCTCGACCAACGGATTGACGGTCATTTGCCTGTAGACATTCTTGAAGTCGCCAACGCCGAACAGCAGCTTTCCGTCCGTCTCCAAAAACGCGCCGAGCGGACGCAGCTTGGGTTGGCTGCCGTCAACGGTCGCCAAAAAGAACACGCCTGCTTCTGCCAAAAAATCTTTTACCTTGCTCATGATAACTGCTCCTTTATTTGATGAATTTTTTTATTTTATCTGCCGATAACTGCGGAAAGAGCCTGCCCAGATGCGCTGCTATTTTTTCGCAGGATTCTTCGGGCGAACAGCTGTAGACCCTGTCGGAAAAATCGCTGCCCATAAACACCTCCGGCGTGGAATACTCCGCCACACCCCAGCCGTAGGTCTTTCCCGATTTGTCACGGCTGTAGACAAAATCGCTGATAAGGACGTAGCCCTGCGCCTGCAGGCGCGTGACGGAGGTGTCAAAGCCCTTGTTGCCGCCTTTTTTATAATTGCCAAGCTGCTTGAGCTGCTTGGACAGTATAGGCGCGTTGCCCTCTATCAAATCATACAGCCGCTTATCCCGATACGGCGCCAGTCCGTCGTCATAGCGCGCGTCAAAGTCATAGCCGTCGCGGCGGTAGTTGGCAAAGTCCGCAAACCACTCGCGGCTGATATAGCAAGCCTTCTTCTCAAAAAACTTGCCGTAGGCGCAGCCGGTCTCACGGATCACGGGACCCTTCCACTCCCAAGCGCTCCAAGCGCCTGTTTCGCTGTTCCACCAGCATTGCGGCGCGATATGCTCTTCAATGGAGAAGCCCCCGATCGAATTTTCAAAAAACGGCAAAAAGCCGAACTCCCGGATCGCAGCTCTCAAATCTGCTTTGCTTTTGATGATAAAATCGCCAAACACCATCTGTTTCACCGCCGTTGTGATACTATACTATTATTATATAGGAAGTTTTTGACTTTGTAAATATGGATTTGGAAGGAATGTGGCGTCATGCGGCACATCGGAAGCATTCTTCCAAATAAATCAAAAAAAGTTAAAATAACTATTGACAACCACAGCGCCTTGTGCTATAATAACTCTTGTTGAGTCAAGAGACTCACAAATGCGAGTGTGCTGGAATAGGCAGACAGGCACGTTTGAGGGGCGTGTGTCTTTGACGTACGGGTTCAAGTCCCGTCACTCGCACCATTTTGAGGCAGTTTTTAACTGCCTCTTTTGTTTTGCCAAATTTTCTTAAAATGCCCGAAAACGGCTTAAA
>JAEEGL016180722.1_pt1 | contig 15564 bp, 29 predicted proteins | sample 9134231 | NCBI WGS metagenome assembly JAEEGL01 (sample SAMN16246548, study PRJNA631951) | gut metagenome | biome: gut microbiome; feature: rumen; material: fiber-attached | host: Bos | place: Iran: Karaj | collected 2018-10
ACGAACTCTCTTATAGTTAGTTGAATCAAATTTCCCAGAAGAATGAGCAGAAGTATAAATCTCGATGAGTACTTCTTCTGTGTCTTTATTTTTTCCATGTGGTACTCCCGCGCCTTTATCAGAAATTTTAATATCATTATCATTTACTTCAACAGTAATTTCATTTCCACGTCCCATAATAGCTTCATCACAAGCATTATTAAGAATCTCTAGGAAACAGTTGAACATTGCATCCTGTCCGTCCGCGCCGATATACATACCAGGAGTGGTTCGCGCGGCAGTACGAAAATCTCGTACTTGTATTGAATCAGCATTATAGGCCATAATATCACTTCCTTTTCTTCTACACTTAATTATAACATAAATTTAATAAAGAGTCAATTATTAAAATTGACTCTTTATCGTTTATTAAACAATCCTATTTAGAATTTCTTTAATTTTTTCGGGTTCCATAGTATATGGAAATTCAATTAATGTTAGATGATTTTTCTTACAGTATTCGCGCTTTTTCTCATCATAACGACATTGCTGTTCAAACTTTTCTTGTCCACCGAAATATTCTATTGGTCTATAATGTTGCTCACCTTGAAATTCAATGAGAACATATGGTTTTTTATGTTCTGTTAGAAGAGCGAAATCGAAACGCAATGGCTTGTCATCACCAAGTAAATCATTAAATACATATTGCTGACTATAATTTACTTTTTTTGTTTCAAGAATATTCTTAATAAATTTTTCTCCATTAGACAAATGATTAAGACATTTAGAACAAACATATTTACCATCACGTTTAAGTTCTGTATCGGTAATAGTTTCAATGTTACCGCAAGAACATCTACACTCATAAATACTGTGAGCGCCTTTATTAGTTCCTAGGCGTTTAACTACATATAAATCTCCAAAATACTGACCACTAAGATCATTTATTTTATTTTGTGTAGTTTCATTCGCGGCTTTAGCTTCGTTGTGCCATAGTGTATCCATAGCACGTTTCTTTCCACCAGCACTACATTTCCTGCAGCGAGTTGACCAAGGCGCTTTATCATCGTTTGTAGTGTGTAGACGATCCCAACGGCCTCGCTGTTCTTCACCACAATCACATTTTACTGGTACATAAGTTCTTAGTTTACCACCAGTATCATATTCGCGCCACCATTTTCCATTAACTGTCCAAGTTGTGTTGATGAATTTATCACCAATTTCAATATCGGTGATCTTGTGTTTTGACGTAATAGTTTTCATCGGATAAAATCACTCCATAAATATTTATTTATTTGAATGAGTCTTTCTCATTCATCATATTAATTATATTATAATTTATACTTTTTGTCAAATATCAAAATTTTTTCCTTTTAAATTTATATAACTAAATTCATCGGTATTAGAAAATGGAAAACATATATATTTTTTATGTTCCACTTTAATAGTGATTTCATTTGCTTCTATAAATCCCATATAATCATTAATACAAACAGGTAGATTTTCATCATATTTGTTTAATTCTTGAATCAAATCTTTTACAGTCATTTTAATCACCCAAACGAATACTATATCCTTCAATTTTTGCTTCAAGTAATTCTTGCGTTACATCTTCTAGTTTGTGTATATACAATGGTTTAGATAGTTGATAATTTCCATAAAAGAAATCTTGTAAATCAATAATAGGTACTTTTATACCGTAAGCATCTGCTTTTACTTTAAGCGCACGTTTATCAACGGTTAATACTTGTCCCGAATTATTAAACGCATTCTGAAGTAGTTCTTTAGTTTTACCAGTGCCCATTGGGCGAGCAATTACTTTCATATTTATTCTCCTTAAAAATTATGTATAATTTTAATCTTTGGATGATTATTCCGAAGGATTGAATTAGTTGTATAAAGTTTTGTAATTAAATCATAATCTAAAAGTGACTTACCATGAATACATGGCTGGAGTACTGTGTTTTCACAATGGCTTACATATACATAGATATTATTAGCGCCCAGTTCTTTAAGTTGTTTGCTCATATGGTAAATAGTTGAACCTTTACCGCAAATATCATCAATAATAAGAATATCTTTATTTTTTGCACGTTCAGTAGCTCCACCAAGAATTAACTCTTCTACTTTTTGAGTCTTCCAGTTTCTTGATTTAATGCCATATATAGTAGGAATAGGAAATTGACCACGATAGCGTGCCATTGCACCTTCATCTGGAAAACATAGTAATGCATCGGGTATTTCTTTTAATACTTCTTGTACTACAGGGACAGGAGAAAGTACATGAATGTGATTAATAAGCGCAGCGGCAACATCAGAATGAACATCAAATGTTTCTACTCTATCGAAATGAAGCGCATTTACCATTTGTGAAAAATATTTAAGAGTAAATACATCATCATCATTTACTACGCGATCTTGCCGCCCATTAGGGAGATATGGAATGGAAAGAGTACGACGATATCCCTCATGATCGCGACAATGTTGTACTAAAAACCAAACATACATCCATTCTTCGTCATTATCATATAACCATATAATAGGAGCATTTGGTTCTAATGTTGAACAATCTAAATTAATTTTGCAGGTTCCATCTGCAAATTTACCAAAATTAATAATTTGATTTCCAACTTTAATCATATTAAAAGCCTCTTTTTCTTTTATTATATCATATTTTTATTTAATTGTCAAGTCACAAATTTGATTATTTTCATGGTTATTAACCGCGCGTAAATTTAAACCAACCTCTATTGAATAATTATTTATATACGCTAATTTAGTATTACTCCAACCACCGGTAATATACGTTGGTTCATTTTTCATTTCTATTGTTTGAAGTTCTGGTACGGCTAACATACTTAAAAAGATTTCTTTGCCTTCTGCATTTTTAAAATTATTTGGCAATTTAAAAATGAAATTTGCGGCTTCTCCAGAGGCTAGATCAATATCTGTCATATTAATGTTTTTGGTACCGCAAAAAGAACATTTTGGTGAAAATATATCTAATGCAGCGCCACAGTTTTTACAATTTGTTTTACTCATCCCATTTAACCTCTAAATTTCTTTTATAGTCATAACAGATATGATTATCCGCAGCACCATCTAGTCGTGCGACAGCATCCTGATAATATAGTACTTTTTCTTTAAATTCTTCAATGGTATAACCATCAGCCTTCCATTCTTCCCAGGCTTCGGTCATATCTTCTTCCCATTCATAGGAAACCTTAATTTTTACTTTCATTTATTTCTCCTTGCTGAAATGAAAATTCCAACATCTATCAAATAATTCTTTTTCATCATAAGAACATTCAACACAGGCGCCATTCATTCCATCAAGATTACCAAATTCACGGCATCCTGTTATTTTATACATTCGGTCACGTAAACTCTCAAGTTCTAATTCTGTATTGTGAAGGTAGATTATAAGTTGTTCTTTTGTTTGGTCTTTTAAAAAGTTATCATCGGTTAAATATTTCATATTTACTCCTTTGTTGGCGCTCGCGCCAACCATATTATTATTATTTATTAATTTTTTTATTAATTATATATTAATTATATTAATATTACTTATAGGTTTTTCGTACTATATGGTACGTTTTTCGAACTAATGGTACGATTTCCGAACGAAATGGTACGAAAAAAATAATAACTTGGTACGATTTTCGTATCATTCAGAATGAATGGTACGATTTTCGGAAGGAATGGTACGATTTTCGTTAACCATATTTTTTGCGCCATTCATCAGGGACAGCATTAAAGTATAATTTATTTTCACTATCTTCATCTTCTAATACAATTCCTTTATTTTTTAATTCTTTTATTGAATCAGTAACACTTGATTTTTTAATACCCATTGCATTCTCTATTGCGGCGGGAGAAAAGAATACAAATCCTTTATTTTTCCAACGCAATAAATAAAGCCAAATTTTAAAAGCATTTCCATTTAATTCTGTTGCAGCAGCGTCAATATAAGTATATTCAAATGGTGGATAATATCCATCTGTTGGCGCACCTGTCTTATGCTCAAGCAAATCAGCATTTATTATATCCATTCTCTTTTGATTTTTATAATTAGCCATCTTCAATTATCTGCTCCATACGTTTTAGAAGAGCCATTGATGGTGTGCGTTTATCATGAAGTACTCTACTTAAATGAGCCTGGGTAATACCTAGTTCGGTTGCTGCTTGAGTTTGTGTCCAACCTTTATGAATCATAAATTCCCAAAAATTTGAAATAATTGTTTCTATCATATTTACCTCTTGACTTATATGGTATAATTAATATAAATAAATAGACCTGCTCAATAGAGCAGGTATTTAATTAATAGTCAAATTCAAAATAGTAATGCCAGCCTTTTTCTTCATCATCATCAAAATTCTGAAGAATTTTACAAAGTGCTGGGACAGTGTTAAATCCACCAAAATAATCTTGATTATGGGTTGCGACTTGAATCATTTCTTCAATATCATTTTTAGAAAGTTTAATATATTCGCCGCAATCATCATTAGTATTTTTAATAAAGGACACTTGATTTATAAGATCCCAGAATTTGCGCGCATACCAAACCTCAGTCACAGCACCACTTTCATCTTCATACCAATGTGGTTCATCAAAAGCTTTCTTAGTCTTTGCACGAAATATATAAGCATCCATACCCATAATTTATCATTCCTTTCTTTATTCTATAATAATTATATCATAAATTTAAAAAAAGTCAAATAGAGGAGTCGTATCACGGCCCCTCAAATTTGATATTATTCTTTTTCTTCTAATACGGCAAAATCGTCTACAACTTTAATTCTAGAACGTAATCCACGTTCCGGCTTTTCTTTAAGAATTAGATTGAGTACAATAACAACAATCATAGCAAGTGCGGTAGTACCTATGCTTACAACTCCAAAGTTACAAACTGCACCGGATACTCCGAGTGTTAGAACAGCAGCGATAATAGTAACATTCTTATTATTATTCAAATCAATATTACTATCTTTAATTGTACGAATACCGGATAGAGTAATATAACCATAGAGAATAGCTGCACAACCGCCAAAGATTGCGCTAGGAATACTCACAAGGAAGGCTTGTAGTGGTCCAATAAATGCGGCAATACCCATAATAATAGCAGCTAATGTAATTACATATTTAGAACAAATCTTACTAAAACCTGTAGTTCCAACACTCTCGCCATAGCTTGTGTTAGGCATTGCACCGATGAGAGTACCGAGAGCCGTAGCCGCACCATCGCCCATTAGAGTATATCCAAGACCAGGCTTCTGCGTTAGATCGGTTCCAATTACAGCACTTAATGCCTTATGGTCGCTTGTATGTTCACAAAGAGTTACAAGAGATAGCGGTAGGAATAGTAATAGGATCTGTGGTAGCCAAGCCCAATCCCAGTTATTGAAATGCATAAAGGCAAAATCTGGCATCTGGAATAGATGAACACCTTTAAATACACTAAAGTCAATAATCTTAACGCCACATACTGTTAGCAAGGCCGCGAATGCATACACAATCAGAATTGCTACAAGGAAAGGTAGATTCTTAATAAAGCCTTTACCATAGTGCGAAATAATAGCGGTAATACCAAGCGTAAGCATTCCCAAACCAAATCCAATTAGACTATACTGTCCATTAATCTGGAAGTATGTAGGAATGAAAGTCGCTAGATTAAGACCAATAACAGCAACAATTGGCCCAATTACAACTGGTGGTAAAACTTTATTAATCCAAACAGTTCCAAAATGATTGATCGCTAAGCCAACAATAAAATATACAAGGCATACAATCAAACCGCCGATGAATACTGCTAGATAATTCGGTGCAGTTCCAAGCGCCAATGCTCCAAGTACAGCAGCAACAAATGCTCCAGAAGAACTGATGAACATTGGGGACTGGCCTTTAGTAAATAGCTGATAGAGTAGTGTACCTAGTGCAGCTCCTAACATAGCAGGCGCGATTGGTACTCCACAAATCTGTGGAATTAGTACAGTAGCAACGAAACAGGCAATGACCTGCTGCATTGCCGCGACGAACAGTCTTTTTGCAGGTAACTTGTCATTAATATTATATAGCATATAAATTACTCCTTATAGTTCGTTTTTCCATTATGAATAGTTTGTGTGTTTGGTCCATTATTCCAAGCTGTTGTTGCGGTATTTGGATCTATTTTATTACTTACATGAGGATTATTTGTCCAAACTTGACTCATATTATCCCAATAATCACTACCTCCAACTGTTGGGTTAGTAGCCGTTGTATAAATAGTACTATTTGGATTTGATTTTACACTAGTGGTACTATCAGAACCACATACGCTACTTGGAGCCTTCCAAGTGGTTGTTTCTGGATGTATTTTAAAAGTATCAGAATCACAATAAACGTGTTTCCACCATTCATCATTATAGGGTTTATAAGTCCAGTCATCTGTAACTGTCCAATAATTATTTCTGCCGCAATCGCATTGAGATTTCCACGGTGCATTAATGCGACCGCAACGAGGGCATTCCCAACCCTATTCTGCTTTTGATGGTGTATATGGACAGCGCCATGTTGTGCTAGTTGATGTTCCAGTAGTCGAATCTCCAACCTAAACTTTATCAGTAGTATTCATATTTATATTTACCTCCAATCAGAAGTATATTCCATAGATTTATTTTCTTCAAATTCATGTTCGTGTTCCTTAACAAATGCAATAGCATCTTCAATATTACTTACAAGAATACCGCCTTGTTTAATTAGACCTGTTACATAAAGGTTTTGATAACTATATTGTTGTTCACCCAATGATGCAGCGCCGCCGGCATCTTTCTCTGCGCTATGCGTCAAATACATTTGTCTATTATCAGTACAAATGCCGACAATATACTTATGATCTCCACGTTCGATCTTTTCATGAAATTTGCCAATTTCAGCACAAGTTCCACTAGGAAGCACGTCACCATCTATACATGCTACAAGAATATCAGTATTATTTAATCTAATATTATCACCATTAGCAATCTCTTGTGAACCGGCAAATTTCTTTTTACCCTCAACGCCATTAATATCTGTATTTTCTACTGGAGAATAAAGATCTACTCCAGGTATGGCTTCACGAATTTTTGCAGCCCATTCAGTATTTCTAAGTAAATCACCATAGGTAAAAATAGGTCCAGCTAAATAAATTTTCATATATTCACTCCTTATTAATATAAATCTCCTAGAATAAAATAATCTAATAAGTATATATTTTCTTTTGTTAATTTATAACTGATTATTTTACCAGCACACCATTTTTCTTTATACTATTTTAATTGACTGGTTTTATCGGAATATCCATATATATAATATTTTTCTATATTAAAATAATTTTTTATATATTGTGTTATAAGTAAATCAAAAAATAACGTTGCATTATAATATTTATTATTACGTGATAAATCGTACATAAAATATTGTGCATAATATTGATTACTAATCGCGCCTATGGCAAAACCTATATCTTCATTATTATATTTCAAAATAAAAATCTACAAATCTTTATTTTTTGAATTTAATAATTTTTCTATCTTTTGCCACGTTGACTTATGCGGATTTGGCGACATACTTGCCCATTTATCATAAAGTTGTTTTATTTTTTCTTTTTGTATGTCTAATATATTATAATGCTGTAATGATAATGTTGGTATATATTTTTTGTACCATCTTCGTGATGTTTTATGATTCATTATTTTTTCAAGTAATGTATCATATGTATAATAATAATTTTCATACCCTTCAGCCAAATATTTATTTTTACATATTTCAGTACCCTAAACTTCAATATCATGCATAAAGATACTAACTTCATTCGGCATTTTTTCAAATAATATTACTACAATTTCTTTAATATGTTCATAATTATTATTTTTAGAATATGGAATGTTTGTTAATTTATATACCTTAGTATTAAAAATTTGGTTATATTTAACAACATATGTAACAATATCACCATCATCATACTGGATATTAACAGCTTTAGTTTTGTTTTCAATTGATAAAAAAGCTTTTTCTTCAAAAAAATATAAGACAGGCTTATAATATTCTAATGGTACATTTGATGGAGTAATTGGTTCACATATATTAATAAAATCTTTAAAATTATTTAATGATTGAAACTAATCAAATGTTACCATATTTGTACCTCTTATTCATCATTATCATCGGATAATAGATTATTTAAAGTATCTGAAAATAATGTTTTTCTTTTTTCTGGAATAGGTGCTTTTTTAAAATATGTATTATATATATAACTTTTTACTACCATAAAAAGTTTAGAAGAATTATCTCTAGGATTAGCCTTTACATAATCTTTTAACTTTTTCTTATCCTCTGGTGGTAATTTTGATATAAACTCTTCAATAAAGTCACGAGTTAAATCATTGAATCTAATTTCTTCCATACTATCGCTCCTTAATTATTTTCTATTTGTAAAAATATATGAAAATTATTTTCTTCCATAATATTCCAAGTATCAATAATTTCACATAATTTTACTACAGTTTTAAAACTATTATTACAGTCTCTATGATAAGACATATAATTTAATAAATCAATAATATTTTGTTTAGTTGCTTCTATATATTTACCAAGTTCATATGTAGAAAGAAACTAAATGTTTTTTAATATTTCATTTGATACAGTTGTAAAATATCGTTCACCTAAAAATTCATTATCTGAATTATATATACTAGTATCATTTAACTACTTTTTACTTTTTACACCAATTAAATATATATCTAATTTATTGGAAATATTCGAATTAACTTCATTTTTTTCTTGCTCATGTTCTTGTTCTTTAATTGGTTCATTTAATATTGGTGCTGGCTCTTCTACAACGTTGTTAATTACTGGTGCGCTTATTTGTTTTTCTGCTTTTTTAAAAATAAAAATATTTTCAGCGTTATTAATGGGGCCGGACGAGGTTACACGTTGATTATTAGTAAGTAATTCAATATCTACTAACTAGAAACCACACTATGTTGCTAAGTCTTTGGTGTCATCAGCCAACATATATGTTTTTCCATTTTTTATATTAAACGCTAATACGCCATTATCAGTTAAATATTTATATATATTTTGTAATGTTGGATATAAATAATTTACCTTCCACTCTTCATATGAGACACCTGCGCGATAGCTCTGGTTTCCAACTGTATAATCTTCTAAATCGAAATAAGGCGGTGAACTAAAAGCTAGACCTATTTTATTTTCCCATTCTGGTATGAATAATTCACTGCCCTAAGTACGTATATCTACTATAGATTTTAATCCTATATTTTTTTTATAATCTTGTACAAGCTAATTTAAACGCTCTGTTAATAAATAATTTGGATCTGTTCCAAAATAATTAACGTTGGTTGTCATAGCGCCGAGTAATCTTACACCCCACCCACAACTAAAATCGTACCAATTGTTATTTATATTATATTTTTTTAAAATATTTCTAACAATTTTCATTGGAAAATTTGGTGGCATTGTTGCGATATTATGTCCACCAAGGCGTATAGCAGTATCTATATTAGTAGCTAAATCAGGTGCGTCGAATACGCGGCTATTTGTTTGAGTTTTAGCTTTAAATATACCAAGTAATTCTTTAGAATCAAATACTTCTTCTACTGTCCATTTTGATCCTTTTACACGCGTTTTTGCCATAATATCTCTAAAATAATAGCGAGCAACTTTATCTACCATTACTCCATCTTTAGATAGTGTATCTAGTTGTTTTATAACCTATGAAAATTCTGGTTTAGAAAAAAACTATTTTTTTAACTAAAGTCGTTCATCTTCTGAAACATCAACCCAAGTTAATGTTTCTATAGATTTTCCATTATATTCTACAATAATAATGATCACCTCATTAACTATAGTTTGTAATTAATACTTCTACGGTTGGTTCTTTTATTCGTGCGACTTTAGTAGTTAATTTAGAGTAATCTGCTTTTATATTATAAATATTATAATTATTAGATATAGCCCAATTTTCTGTGATTTCATTAATTTTATCTTTATGTTTAATAAAATTAGACATTCCCCATTTTAACCCCAGCTAATTAGCTTTATCTAAAAAATTATGAATTGCTATTTCATCTTGCGCGTTCCAAGATAATTTAGCTGTTCTTCCAGAATTGTAATCAGCATTGGCAATCAAATATGGTGGATCTACATAAATAAAATCATTATTATTATATTTGGTTAAATCAAATAAACGAAAATCCATAGAAATAAAATTAATATCTTGTAACTTAGGATAAAACCCTATAGTATTATTTCTCATATTATCATTGTAACTACTACGATTTTTCCCAAAAGCTGCGTTGAACTCCATTTTTTTATTAAATCTAATAATCTAATTATAACTAAAACGTGTTAATATAAATAAATCTAATGGTGTATCATATCCAGAATTAGTAGTATTATATAATTCTCTATATTTTAAATATCCCTCTTCATTGGTTTTACTTAAATTAAATTCATTAATACGGTTATCTATATATGTCATAATATCTTGTAAAGAAAATTTCTAAAAAGACTATAATATTTCTATTACAGGTGTATTAATATCATTAGCAATTTTATATTTTGCCTATACATTAGCTACTACGTCTGCTCCACCAGTAAATAAATCTATAAATGTATTAATATTCTGTGGAAAAATTGATAATAACTATGGCATTGCTCGATATTTATTTCCAATATAATTTAATGGAGATTTTACTAATGCATTCATTTTTATCCCTCCCATTTGTTAAATTATATCATAAAATTCTAAAAAAGTCAAATAAAAAAGAGGCGCCCGAAGGCGCCTATATTAATGATTACCACCATGATTATGACCATGATCATTATCATTACCATGTCCAGGCTGTGGATCATCCCAGCCATAATGATGGCCATTGTTATCGTGTCCTGGATTACAAGGTTCTCCACTTGCTGTAATAATATCTACATAATCAAAATGGATTACTTCTAGTTCTGGTTGTCTATATTCTTTTTTCATATAAATTCTCCTTATATCAGACTAGCTAATTCTGCAATTTCAGAACGCTCTGTCTTTAACATTTTTACAGTTCCAAATAATTTATTTCCTGATAAAGAACTTAAAATTCGTTCAATGCCATTATTACTTTCAAATTTTTTACCATCGGTTTGTAAAGTATCGCCATTAATCCAAAGTTCAGAGCCTTTACCGCAGCGGCTAACTAATAATTTATATCCGCCGCCAGTAATATTCTAACCTTCGGACACATATAAAATAACATTATCCCAACTCATACCACGAATAAAACCGAGATTAACGGCCTCAATATCACCGCGCTACTCAGCCATCATTAATCCTTCTTCACCCAATATACTAGCTATTGGTCCTAAGCCCCATTCGATTTTCTTTTGCAATGATCCTTCAAGAAAACCAATTTCTGGAGCATCTTTAAAAGGAACTAAATTACGAACAAATATTATTTTATCTTTTTTACCTTTCTTAACGAGATCCCAGGCATGTAAAAACATTAAATAATCTTTACCAGAGCCAGGAACACCTGTAAATAATTTTACTGGTATATTTGGATTCTGTAATAAATCAAATGCCATTTTTTGTTCTATATTTAATGGTTTAATAGTTTGATTTAAAAATTCATTACGAATTTCTTTATATTTTAATGGACGATATTCATATCCATCCCAAAATAAAATATCTTTTAATTCTTGTCCCTCATAAATTTCAGCAAATTCATTTGTTTTACAATGCAAAGTATTCATTTTGCTATCACTATATAGTAATGCCATTTCTTGTTCACTTGGATAATAACGTCCCCAGCCAGCCCACTCACTATCATGTTTAAAAGTAATATCATTGCCAACTGGATATAATGCTTCAAGATGCGGCATTTTTAGCGCCATTAAGTATTGTAATGCATCACTAGTTAAAAATAATATCTTATGATCTTGTTTTATCGCCGTAATTTCTGCCGCGCATAAGATACGATGGTCATTAATATTATCTAAAAATGAATACTTTTTTAATAATTTATCAATTTCTTTATTGCTAACCATTATTGTTTCAAATTTATCAGAGGTTAAAATATTTCTTACCGTTTCACGAGCTAAATGTTTAATCTATTCAGTTTCATTTTTATTATCTTTAATATGTTCTAATTCTTGTAGTGTTAACGGACTAATTGCTATTTTTTCATTTGGTTCAATTAGTATTTCCTAATGTAGTAGCGCACTAGTATCACACCATTTTCTAATCATTCTTCATCAACTCCGATAAGCTTATCAATGAATCCTTTTTCTTTCATTTCTTCAGCAAATAAGAACCATTGGTGTCGAGCGTGCTTATCGTATTCATCCTCTTCAATTAAGGTATTCTTAATAATAAAATCTTTAATTTGTCCATCAATTTTATCATTGAATGCCATTATATCAGCAGCAGTTTTAGATTCTGCTGCGGCTAGTGCGACATAACCATCATGAATTAAAACATAGGAACAAGGAAAACAACTTCTGATAACATTTTCATTTTTTCCACCACCAGCTAATATAACCGCTGCCATTGAACAAGCATAGCCTAATACAATTATATTAAGTGGCTTAGAGTACATTGAAATATAATGTGCTAGAAAGAATCCATCAGATACGGATCCACCGCTAGAATTAAGAATTAAAGTGACTGGTTCTGTAGAATCATCTTCTTCAAATTCTTTTAACGGGAGATAAACTGCCTCTACAATATGCTCATTAACATCATCATTCAATACTATAGTTCTTTTATTAAATAATTGATGATAATACTAATACATTGTAGGGCTTAATTCTACCGCATTTAATTTTTCGTATATACTTGTAAGTAGTTCTTCTAAATCCATAAGAAACCTCCTTCAAGCTTTCGCTTAATCTAAAATTTTTGCTAAAGTGCAATCTTCTTTAGATAAGTCATTTTCTCTAATACGTTTTAAAAGAGGATGCCGTACAGAAATACCATTACCTTCAGAATCTGCCTTTGCAGAAGATACCATCATGCCGCCAATAGTTACTGGGCATCCAATCCATCTATTTGGATCATCACGTAATGAAGTTTTAAATTCTTCAGTAAGACCAGCAACTTTACACAATGGTACTTCATTTTTATTATTATCATAAACTGAAACTTGAATCGCGCCAGGCCATCCATAAAAATAATTTTTAGTTACTGGCACATAGGCGCCTCCAGTTTGATAATCACCAAAATATAGCCCAGTGACTTTTTCACCGGTACGTTGGTTTTCCCATAGCTCCCAGCTAGCAAGATCTTTACCTGTATATACTCGCTCGCCGGGAACGATATCACTAATAAATGCATCAATTTCCGATGCAATTTCTTGTTTTACTTTAAGTGTATCCCAGGCATGAGGACCACGTTTCCCTGGCATATACACAGAATCCTTTTTGTAACAAACGGATCCTTCTCCGCCATGTGCGAAGATTTCACCCATTTTATCAAAGAACGTATTATCCATTTCATAATAAGTTACCCCCTCAACTAAAGGAGAATTAATACGCTCTACAATTTGTGGAATGAGTTGAATGCGTTTTTCAAAACCAACATTCATGTAATCTTCTCCGTCCAATGCAAGAACGTCAAAAATACGCCATCTTAGTGGATTATCTTTTTGGCGTGCTAATGCTTTTGGAACTAAACATCTAAGAATAGATCCTACATCTTTGTCAATTGCATTAGGAAGAAATACTTCTCCTAAAATAACTGTTGTTCCTTTGTTAAAAGCGTTGCATACATTTTGCCAAAAAGTTACTTTGTCTTGAATTTCACCATATGTTTTTGTTACTGTAGAGATTCCTCTAGTTTGTAACAATTGTTTTTCCGGTGTAATAACTGCACGAGACCAGTTACCATCAGTTTTCAGTCCAAATAAATAATTTCCGCTCTCAATCATCTGCTCTAATTTCATATGACGTACATCAGCAGACATAGAAGGAGGCGCGGAAAAATATTTCATAGGTTCACTAGTAGCATAATCTATCATAAATTTCTCCTTATACTAAATTTAAATCGTGTAATAAAGTATGACAGCTTTCTTTCAATAAATCTAAATCCCCATCATTATGAATTATATAATCAAATGCATATTTATCTAAAGATGTTTCACTGGGGTGATTTAATTGAGTATCAGTAAGTAATGGATTAATATATTCAGTTCCATCTTCATTTTTTCTGTCAATACGAATACCATAAGAATTTTTTAAAGTAGAAAGAGCAATATTAATTTCATTTTCAAAACGCGCATCTGGAATGATAGCTACATTAAAGTCTTCAGAATCTTCAATAGCTTTTAAAAAATCTACTACAACATGAGTCCAGTAATCGGGATTATGCGCGCGCACTTGATCTGTTCCAACCATTTGCAAAAGAGTTCTCCCAATTACATCTTTTTGTCCATCCCAGTCATAAAATTCTTTTAAGAAATATTTTAAAACGTCAGCATAATGAATAATAATAACTCTTTTATTATGCTTATTTAATTCTTCTTTTATTAATTTTGCAAAAGCGTCTTTTCCAGAACCGGATTTACCGCTCAGTATTAATGTCGCTTGCATTTTTATTTTCCTCCAATTTCATATTAATATAAAAAGTCAGAAATTGCAATTCCTCTTCTGTATATAAATATGAATAATATTTTGTACAATGTTCAAGAAATTCTGATGCTTTTACAGGATTGCTTATTCTAGAGGCTACATCCCAAATTATTGCAGCAGTATCTTTAACATTTTGATTAATATGATTAAATAATTCAACCATGCTTTTCACCTTTTTGTAATTTGCTTAATGCGTCAAAAAAGTGTTGAACTTCTTCTTTTGTTTCAAGAGTAACTTTCATTACTGGCTTTGGAGCAACTCGCTCATCAGAATCTGGCATACTAAAAATAAAATAGTGTTCTACGCCATCATTTGGAATAATTCGTGTACATAGATGTTTACCAGTTTTTTTACTTTTTATTTTCATTATAGTTACATCTTGTTCATAACTTTGTTCAACATCCATCATTGTTTTATTTAGCTGTCCAATAAAACCAGCATATTCATCTCTTTCTACTTCATAGATACTATTATCCATAATTTTCTCCTTTAAAATTATCTTTTAAATTTTGTGAAGCCATTTGCGCCAATCGGTCACATTCATTATTCCAATAATTAGATCCATGGCCCTGTACCTTGGAAAAATGATACCAAAAATTATCAAAGTATGGAATAATTTCTGCCCAAAGATCTTGGTTAGCAACATCTTCACCTTTTGAATTAACCCAGCCATTTGATTGCCATCTAGTATACCATTCTTGTAGATAGCAATTAATTGCATAAGCAGAGTCACTATAAATTACTACAGATTCATTAGGATGCCGGTTTTTCTGCGCGAACTCTAAGGCATTGCGTATCGCCAATAACTCCATACGCTGGTTTGTGGTCCCATATTCGCTTCCGGCAACTTCATAAATACGCTCGCCACCCCGAAGAGCAATGAAGCTCCAGCCGCCAAAAGTTGCATTTGTTCCTAGCTTCTTACAGGAAC
>JAEEGL017175746.1_pt1 | contig 15564 bp, 15 predicted proteins | sample 9134231 | NCBI WGS metagenome assembly JAEEGL01 (sample SAMN16246548, study PRJNA631951) | gut metagenome | biome: gut microbiome; feature: rumen; material: fiber-attached | host: Bos | place: Iran: Karaj | collected 2018-10
GGCAGCGTTCAAGATCGCATACTGCGGAGACAGATACGCGAGACTTGCACACAACGGCTGGGTTAACATGGCTATAAACAACAAGAGATTAGCCGATTTTGGGCTAATCTCCATGTTAGACTACTACACCGCTAGGTGTGTTGCTTGTTAAGTTGATTGAACCGCCGCTTGCGGACCCGCATGAGCGGTGGTGTGAGAGGTCGGAAATTCCTCATTCAGAGGAATTTCCTCCTACTCGATTATCGCCTATGCACAGTCTATATTTGATGAGGATTTATCAGTTGGAGAAGTTAGCATGGCCATATTGTGATATGGACTAATTTTCTCCTAAAAGTGACAGTAGCATATTATATGCAGCATCTTTTTTTGCGTCTTTTTTTGTAGTAGAACTACCTGATATAAGATAATTGATTTCTTCGATTTCACACGTGCAATCCCATATGTGATTACCGCCGATATCCTGGCTCTCTTCGAATGTGTACGTAGGGATTGAGAAATGACCACGACGGGCAAGTATTTCAAGCTGATTGATTGCATCTGCCCGGTTTGGGTTTTCTATTTCGTCTCGCATGGTATGAAGCTTGTTATTCTTTTTTAGGTATATATATGCTGACAGAGCTGCAGATTTTCTTGCATCTTTGGTATTATTCCCATATCCATAGATTGTTTCTTCTACGTTTGGGAGGATTATTTGACATACAAAATCTTCTGTAGCTGTGCAATTCGGCGGATAGTGAAAGATACTAACCATATATCCCTTTGAATTGTTTTCAGATACATGATAAACAGGAGGGGAACCTGATTCGGAGCGTGCCCATTTTTCAATTATTTCTATGTGGTTATCGTTACTTTCTTCTACTATTGCTGTGTCAGGAGAAAGCATCTTAAAGACTACACGCTCTATGGCATTAAGATTCCATTCGGAGTCAAGAGCTACAGCACCTATTATGGCCTCAAACAGATCCTCTTTGACAGAAGACAGCTCATTGGCTTTCTTTTTTTGATCGCCGTTTCCGAGGTGCATATACTCCGCAAAGCCAAGGAAATCTATTTGCGAAGCAAGCGTCTTCTGTTGTACCAGTTTGCTTTTTAGGGCAGTTAGCTTTCCTTCATTATATCTACAGAAATATCTGCCTGATCGATTGTTTGTTGTAAAGTTAGTGGGTGTTTCAAAATCTCCATATTCCTCAGCAAGATATTTGACAACGACGAGATCTAGTGCTTTGTCGCCAATAAACTCGAGAACTTCGTTATCGATGCCACCATGTTCTGCAGAGTAGGAACGGCGTGTAAAAGCTTGATCGAGCAGATCAGTGTTTTCAAATTTGTAGTCAATGCTTTTTTGAATGAATGATAATACTTCTGGATTCATAAAATTACCTCCTAGATTATTCTAAAAGGCATAAAGATAGCCTGATAAGATACAATACTCCCATCGAAGTATTGCATCTTGTATCAGGCATGATAGATTAAACAATTATTCTTTGTTCTAGAATGTTTACATAGGTCCGATTCACAGACATAAGTAAACGCGCTGAAACAATGAGATATGTTTAAGGTATTATGCCTTTCATATAATAATACCATTTTGATTTCTGTTATACAAGCTCTCTCCAGGGGAGCTTTTTACATGCTTTTTGGTGGGAGTTACTTATCTTACTACATTAGGAAAAATAACATATGTTTATTTATAAAAACGGTGATATATATTCTCGCAATCATAATATATGATATGAATATCAAATTTTTAATGCGATATGATTTAGGGGCGCGACTCCTGTAACCAACAGAACAATGTTATCAAAGAAAGAGAGGTACTTTATGAAGACTATTATTTACTGTAAGCCGACAGAAAAGGGAATGCATTCTTTTTATTTGATCAACGGAGATGAGGAATACTATCTGTTTAGTCAGGCGTACCGGAGAAGTGTTGCTAATTATTATGGAAGAGGCGTTTTATTTGACAATGCCATAAAATATTCAAAAGCCCATAATGATTCTGCTATAACTCGTACTATGACGAAACTCCCCATGTATATAAGATACATTGAAAAAGAATATGGGATTTACGTTCTGGATAAAACTAAGAAGAACATGGATTCACGCCGGATTAAGAAAGAAATGTGCTCATTTGCATGAGCAAAGATTGCGTCAGGTAATCAAAGAGTAATTTGAACTTCAGCATAGTTTGTACCATCGTTATATATAGTGAACGAAGGAAAAACAATTGAATAAGACAGTCATTTATAGAAGATGGGGAGAAAAAAATGGCTAAAAACTACGTATTATTCAGGAAAAGATAGCTTGGGAGGTAGAGGAAGGAATCTTTAGCAGTGATGGAAATGAGTTTTCAAAGCTTTCAAGTACTCTGGTATGGATAACAGATAAGCTCTGAAGTGGATACAATACAGGATATAAAAGCACTATTGATAAAGCACATAAGATTATGACCAGCCTAAGCTTTATTGACGGTGCTTTATATATGAAAAAACATGCGTCCTGATGGTAAATCAAACAGGCTTTTTATAATTGTTTATTGTAATTTAGGAATTAGCTTAACGGTATCATGATACAATTATATTGTATGGCTTAGGCTTGGGTAAGAATATCATAGTGTTATGTTTTCAGTGGTTCAATAAGTGGCGTAATTAGATTGATTGAATTTGAAATTCATAATATCTTTGGAAAGGTATGGTTTATTAAATGCATACACTTGAAGAAATAAACAAAGACTATGTGGAGACATTAAGTAAGATAGACACATTCCAAAAGCGTTATGAGAGTATTAGTTCTATATGCGATAGGAAGTCTATTGATGATATGAAAGAAGCATTATTGCAAATGAAATCCATGATGAGCGAGACTGATTGTCAATCATGTGATCAAATTGTTGATACGGTCGCTGTTGTGGATTTATATCTCTTATGTGTGGATGCAATCAATTCATATAAAAAAGGATTGTTATCTACAGCTAGAGGTGATAACTCATCAATAAAGGATTTGGCAAAAACTGTTGCAGATAAGCAAAGTAGTTTTGAAAGATTAAAAGACGAGTACTATAAAAAATACGAATACTTAATGAATTCTGACAGTGCTATACAGGCGGCTATGCCCTCAAGTATGGGAACTGCTATTGGTGTTATAAAGAAAAGTGCAGAGACCTTAAAAGATGAAGCCAGGGAAATACTGAATAGAAAACTGTCAGTGGAGCTTAAGAAAACAGACATGGCAAATAATACTGATGAGTTGCCTGGAAAAATGCTTGTGGCAAGATATCCAATGAGCAAGGTGTCTATGAAGATTCTTAATGACATAGGTGTAACAGCGTCATATCAGGATCTGTGCCTTGATCTGAAAACACAGGGTAACTGCGTATTACAGACAGCTTATGAAGATATGGAAAAGGATGATGTTGATAATTTCATCATTTCATACATTTTCAGATACTTGGATTCTTTTCCTATTGGAACAGTTAATGTTCATATTTTTGCTCAGAATGCAAACTACCTTTATAAGAGATTAACAAATTGCTTTCAAGCGGAAAATGCCGGAGAGAATACAAAAAAGGCAGTTCAGATACATAGTGATATCAAGGATTTGACATCATTTAGAGATGTTAATTGTGAGGATATATTTAAGAAGACTTCCCGTGAGTATCCGGATTTATATTCCATATATGATCATGATAGGACAGATGCATTTAACCTTATCGTATTGCGTGACGGATTGGTGGATGGAAATGCATATGTTCCTTCAGATATTCTCGATGTTGTAAATTCAATGTCTAGACCAGGAGATACAGGCCATAAGTGTGGTCTAAGATTTTTAATTGTTGATAATAGTGTTTCGTTTGATAAAACACTTAATCCAAATGTTAAGCACCTCATTGGACAGATAGTGCAAAATTGTGAATCTAAAATTCAATTTAAGGAAGGCAAGTTCATCACAGATGAAAAGACAGTGGAGGTTCTTCATGTTGTTGGAGATATGGATGAATTTGTCCAAGAGAAGGCTCAGGCAGCGGCAGAATTGCTTAATACCAAAGAACGAAATCTGATATCAATTGATGAGATATCAAATGGGGATAGTACTGAACTTGGTAGTATAATGTATATTCCGGTTGGACGTTCAGGTAGCAGCGTTGTTGAGCTACCATTCAGCTGCAAAGATGAGAATGGTACTGTTGCAGGTCAATGCATTGGATACATGGCTATCGGACAGAGTGGTTCTGGCAAATCATCATTTTTCCATAGTTTGGTATTGAGTGGATGTATCAGGTATTCACCTAAAGATCTGCAGTTTTGGCTACTCGATTTTAAAAATGGAGGTGCTTCTTCAAAATACAGTAAATCGGGACTGCCTCATATAAAAATCATTGCTGAAAACAACAAGATTGATGATGCATTGTGCTTGTTCCAAATGGTACTAGAAGAAATGGAGCGAAGAAACAAAGCATTTAACAAAAACTTTTCAGATAACATCATTGATTACAATAAAATCGCTGTAGAGAAAGGACTTGAGTATTTCCCTAGAATAATCATTGCTATTGATGAAGTTCAGGAAATCTTTAGAGATGACAATGCTTCTGTTTTACAGAAACTTATCTCATCGATAGCTACAAGAATGAGGTCTGCGGGAATGCATTTTGTTATGGTTGCGCAGAACCTTAGCGATGGAAAATCCTATATGTTAAAAGATGCATTTTTACCAAGTGCTACTGGAAGAATCTGTTTCCGTGTTGCTCCTGATATCCCAAGAGATTCAGGCTTTGAAGAGGAGTTTGTTCAAAGGAAACAAGAGATTACGGAGCTCAAAACAGGCGAAGCATATGTATCATACGGTAAAGAAACCATTAAAAAGGTGAAAATGGCATTTGCTTCTTCAGAAGACATGAAGGACAAGTATTTTGATGATATTAAGGGTAGATATCCTGAGTTTGCAGGTATGAGACCTTTAGTCATTGGTTCCAAGAAGAGGCTGTCAATATGTGCCCCTATACAAGGGACAGAAAAGTCTTTTGCGACGGAAATGAGTAAGATAACTCCAAGACGTGGCTTCTATTCTGCAATTGTTGCGGAAGACACCTATAGAATGTCTCCGCTAAAGATAGAGTTCTCGCAACATGAGAATTCAGCGGTTCTTTTGTTGGGAGGAGACAAGCAAATAGCTTCATCATTGTGTAGTTCTTTTGTTCTATCGTTAGCAAAGCAGAATGTGATAATGCACTTATTTAATGGCGATAGGACTAAAGTGCAGGATGAATATGAAGCGGTGGCTCACGCATTTATGCATATATGTCAGAATGCTGCATCAGTGGGGGGGAACATAATAAGCCATAGGCTGACAGATTTCTCTGAATCTATCAAGACTATTTACAGTGAGTATTTGAGGCGGCAGGCACTGTATCAGAAAGCTGAGGATGAGGATCCGGAATTTGAACCGGTATTCCTAATAATCAATGATTTATTTGCTATAGAAGCATTTAGTAATAATGAAATGATTGAAGCAGATTTTGCAGGGGAAGATAGTAATTCTGGGACAGAAAAAGAGTTTGATATAACGGATATGGACTTGGATGCAGCGTTTGATGATATGGCATCTTTTAAACCTACGAATAATGGAAGAATCAGGGAGTATGTTCAGACAATCATAAGCACTTTACTAAAAAATGGTTGGCGCCAGAATATTCATTTGATTTTGGGATTAAAGGGAGATCCATATACTTGGCGCAATACGCGAGTTGTATCTGACTCAAATAATATCATTATGTTTAATAGAACAGAGTATGTAGATCAGATGGAAAACACATATTTCTTAAGAGAAATGCTGAAAAATATCTCAAACGATGGTAAAGAAGAGACTATGGCAATATGGTCAAACAAAAAGGCAGTAAGTAAAGTAAGGCCTATAATTTATAACATGTCTAATCCTGATGAAGTAGCTGCGATAGATTCTTTAGTTAAAGGGGAATGATGTATGAAAAAACTATATGAAAGAATTGAAAATATAGATATCAAAGGCGATATATCTCAGCTCACTGATATGGTTACTACTATTGATATTGCACTACAGCATGTGACTGAGCAAACTCATCTGCTAACGACGAATCTCATTAGATATAGTGCTACTAATAAAGGAACTCAGTACGAAAAAGTGGTTGCTCATACTATCAGACTGAGAGATGAACTGTCTGAAGCATCTTTAGAACTAAATGATATTCAGAATCAGATAGTGGCTTATCAAAACAAGTTGTATAGATATGAGGAACGAAATGAATTTGCAGCTAAGCCGCATCCTTATTTGGTTAATGCTAATCAGGGAATTAACGTTGAGACAACAGCAGTTCAGTATGAGATTTCAGAAATGCGGCAAATCGTTGCGCTACTAAATAATTATTCTCAGACTGTGTTTTTTCAAATGAGAACGATAATTCAGAAAAAGAATGAAATTGGGATGGTGTGGCGTGATTCACAGTATAGAGATTTTTCGGATTTTATTGATATGATTACCATTGCGATAAAAGATGCGCTAAAAGAGTATCAGGAATATGCCAGGTACTTAAATGAAAAAATCGAGGAGCTGAGCTGATTTATGGATGTGAGATTTGATGCAAATGCCGCAACTGAGCTGATTAGTCAAATGAATATGTATTGTATGGGAATATTGCAGGAAACTCGTGGCTTGGCTGAAATCATGAATAATACAGATGGATGGAATGATAATCAAGCTAAGGCATTCAAGAACAATGTTAGGGAATTGAATGATGATTTAAAGATGGCATTATCACTTGAAAAGGACTATATGAAAACTTTTCAACAGCGGGTAAAAGAACTGAGAGGGTAATACTATGTCAGTATATGATATGGACATCAATTATGACACATTATGTTCAATTGAAGAAAAGCTAGAGAAAATCAAATTAAATCTGAATGATTCGACACAGAAGATGTCAGACGCAATTCAGAGAAGCCAGGATTTTTTAGCTGGAATGCAGTATGAAAAAGCCAGATCAATTACGGCTAGAAGTGTTGAACTAACAAAAAGAACGCATGTCAATATCAGCAATGCCCAAAAGTATATTGGCGATTTGAGATTGATAATGGAAGAGTATGGCAGGTGTGGCTACCCGGGAGAAACATGATGAAAGCGATAAATCTAACTTCATTAAAAGAAATCGATGAACAGTATGAGAAAATTACTGAAAAGTTGAATGAGAGGTTCAAGTGTGACTGGGATGATTCTATTCATGAATCATACGGAAAGCTTGTGGTTCAGCTCCGGGAAATGTCCAAAGATGTCAAAAAAATCAGATGTAAAGTAGAAACTTTGCAAAAGGAAGTAGAGGAGCTGAAAATCGATGACCTTATGTGCAAAGCGGATGCACTATGCAGGGAGGCAGACGCAGTATGATCACTAGAGCTAAGGTGAGTCTGAATTCGGTTAAGGCGTTTGAACAAGCGGCAGTTGACAGTATGGATTTCTCTTCAAAATTTAACAGGGGAATATCTTGCATTGAGCAACTGATAAATAGTCTTTCTGAATTAGACCGTGATGTAAAAGAGAAAATTAAGACTTTACGGGGCTCAAAGGAGAAGTTGGCAATAACAATACGTAGTATAGAGGAAATTGTTGCCAGGATCACAACTAGGATAAATGAACTGCAGCATAAAGTATCTGGAATGGAAAGACAATTATCTGCAATGAGTCCTTCGCATAAAACCACAGATGAAAATGGGAACGTGCAAGAAGTTCCAAATCCTGAGTACGTTGCTCTGGAGGCGGCAATTTCTGAAGTTTATAGTGAAATTGCAGCGGCTCAAGAAGAACTATTTCCACATGAACAGCGGTTAGATCGAGCTCATTTTGTAAGTAGTCAATTGTCCTCTCAGATTGAGGCTGCAAATAGTACAGCGTATGCGCTTTCTGAAAAACAGAATCAATGTAAAGAGTTGCTGACTGAATTGGAAGACATTAAGAACTCAAATTTACGGAAAAGTACTGCTGCGGTGGATAATCTGAAAAAGATAGAAGAACATATAGCAGCTTATTTGAGAGTAAAGATGGAATACAACTCAGGTAAGAGTGGGATTGGATCTGATGGATTAGCTGTAAATAAAGCAGTGAATATTAACATCAATATCAATAAGACAACAGTAATCAATGAAGAATACATCCAACGCCCTGAATTAAATAGCGAATATATTAAAGAACATAAGATAAAACTTGATTCAGAACGTCATATTTGTGAATTTGAAGGGAAGAAATTCGGTGGAAAGTATAACTCATACAAAGACAGAATAGATGGAACATCAAAGGAAAGCGCAATTCTTGGCAGATATGATGGCGAAAGAGGAGAATCAAAGTATATACCATCTGATAGAAATGCAGAAGGAATCGTTGTGATTGGCATTTTGAAAAAGTATGGAGTTGATGGAATTGAGTATAGAAATGGTGAGCCTGACTTTGAGGTATGTGCTGAATTTGTGGTAAAGATAAAGCATATGACAGAGTTTAGAGAGGACCACCATGGAGAACTGGGTAACTTTTCGCAAGCGGATATCGAGTGTGCGAAACTGTGGAATCTCGAAGAAAGAGATGGACGTAAGGACTGGAAACCAAGAGATGTGTTTAATTATCGAAAAGCAAATGGACTTACTTGGCATGAGAAGTGTGATACAGAAACCATGGTTATGGTCAGATCAGAAATAAATGCTTATTTCAAACACGTTGGTGGCTGCTCAGAATGCAGGCGTAGAGACGCATCTGCTGACGAAGGAGGATTCGATGAATAACAACGTTAATCTCAACATATGGGGAAGAGACTTTGAATTGAATATTGTATTTCAAAATTTTCCGGGTGAAGAAATAACAGCTAATCAGGAAAGCGTGGTTGAGTCTTTGAATGCCATTGCTTTTAGTGAATCATTAGATGCAGTTAAGGGATACATTAATAAATACAACTCAGAAGAGCTGGGGGGTGAGGAAATCACTAATATCTTTAAATATGTTATTCCCAGGAGTGTATTAATACCAAGAGAAGATGACAAAAGGGTCGCAGCGCTTATGTGTAATTATAAGTTTGACATGGAACATGGTATGGCTGTTGTCTTTGAGAATGAAAAGTATAAAGCAGTAGGTCCGCAGGATATTATTCTTTGACACAAAGCAAGGAGACTGGGTTATATGGATATCAAGTACGATGAGTATCTTGAGAAAGGCACAGAAAAGCTGTTAGAAATCTTTTCTTCATCTGATATATCTGATGAAGAGAAAGAGGTACTTGTTACGGCTTTTTCCAATGAGCTTATTAGTAATATAGGAGATACAAGTAATCTCCAGGACTATGAATTCTTGATATATAGTGTTTCGCTGAAGTATGTCGATGATTGCCTATCAAAGTCGTTGGCGAATAACCGGGCTTCATACAGCGATTGTGAAAGAGCAATTAAGTATTGCTACAGGGAAAAAGAAATTTTGCAGGTATTTCAGGCAAAAAAATGGGATATCCCTGGCATCAGCAATAATGACTTGGATAAAAGTGAGACAATATTAAAAGTAAGGCAGGAGTCTGCTTCTTTAATTAGCAAGATTTTAGAAGAAGATCATAAAATCGATGATTTAATTTATACTGCACAAACTGAATTGAGTATGAGTTTCTGTGATTCAGCACAGGAACTGTTGGAAGAACTATCAAATGATCTGACCATTTGTAAACAGAAAAAGATTTCGGTTCCTGCTGTAAATAACAAGGACGCTAAGAAAACAGCAAAAAAAATATCAGATATTAGGATAACTGCGGAGAAAAAAGAATGCTTACACCAGGAAATGTATAGCTTGGATTCGCAGATTGATAGCATGGTTTCTGCACCTAAAACTACGCCTACGCAGTGGGAAGAGATATTGTCGTTGTGTCAGAAGCAGGCGGAGTTGGATTCGGAATGTAGTAAAAATCAATGGCCACAGCCATCTGCATTGAAATCAGACATTAATGTTCTAATTACGAAATATCAACTCTATTTGCGCATGAAAGATCTTGATCAAGCGGTTGTTTCAAGTCGTGATAAGCTTGAAAGCCGAAAACAGTATGATGCATTTTTCTCCAATTGTGCTCAACTTTCTGAGGGTATAAACATATGTACAAAGAATAAATGGACAATTCCGGAATTGGTTATAAAGGATCCTAGAAATGTTGAGGTGGAAGCCAGAGCAGAAAAGAATCAAAAGGATCTTGTGAAACAAAAAAAGCGGGTGCTGACATTAACTATGGTAGGTGTATTTTTTGCTTTTGTCATTGCTGCGATTGGCATCATTAAGTATAGGGAAGGAAAAGTAAAAATTCCGTTTAACCCATATGATGTTGTTGGACAGGACATTGCTATGGTATATGAAGAATTAAACAGTACAGGTTTTTCTAATATATCAAAAGTGCCCGACTACTCTGGGTGGCAGAACAGTAATACGGTTACTGGAGTATCTATAGATAATAAAGAAGACTTCAAGAAGGGAAAATATAAGAAGACAGATGTTGATGTTTCGATTTCATATTCCAATGAGGGAAGGATCTATATGACAGATTCTTTGGCTGGATGGAATAAAAAAGACTATGCGTCTGTAGAAGAGATATTTACAGATAATGGGATAACAAATGTAACCACTGAGCAAGTGGCAACAAGAGAAACCAATTTGGATGGTTTAGTTGAATCGTTATCACTTAATGAGCTCGAATATATTGATGAAATATGCTATTTGCCTGAAAATGCGCCTGTTGTTATTAGATATTATGTTTACAAAATAGAAATTGGAACCGACAGTAATGACTTCATAGGACAAGGGCATCAGGAAGTGGTTTCGAAGCTAAAGGGGCGTGGATTTAGTAATATTAAGTCAAAGGTAATTAAATCAGGATGGGCAAAAGATGATACAGTGGTAGGAATATCTGCGGAAGGGAAGGAGTCATTCGACAGTACTGAATTGATTGCGCCTGGTGCAGACATTGAAATTCAGTATAGCAGTTCCGGCAGAACCGACATAACAGATATCGTTTCTGATTGGCAAACATCAGCTTGCGGAGATGTGTTTGACGCGCTAAAGAGCAAAGGCTTTAACAACGTTACTACCAGAAGTAAGCCAACAACTGAGATTGAGCAAAACCAATTAATTACGGTTGTAGAAATAGGTGAAGAGAACTATGTGGACGGTGCATGCTATGTGTCTAAATCGGCACCTATAGTATTGGAATACTATACACTTGAGATTACTATGCCAAAGAAAGCATCTAAGTATACGGGCGAGAACTATTCTGACGTAGTATACGAGTTGAAAAAAATGGGATTTAATAATATTCGCTTGTTGAGATCAGATAATCTGATAAACGAATTAATAAATCATGAAGGGGATGTAAAAAGAATTAGTATTGATGGATATAGCAGTTTTAAATCCAAGGAAACCTTTTCTTATGACTCTTTGATTGAAATTGTTGTATATACTTACAAAGGTAAAGGGTTAGAAGACATTACGGAGGTGGCAGACTACTAAAATATATTCTTCATAAATGATTTAGTAGATAACATTATTTCAGGAGGACCACACATGAACATCAAAAACCTAGAAAACGAAACCCGCAAATTTGTAGAAAACAAAGAAAACTTCCACGTCCTTGAATATCTCCAGGACGCCAGCGTATCTCCTGCGAACGCTTCAACAGAATACTTTATGAGCAAAATGGGCGTACACAGAAGGCAGCTCGCTATCGAGCTCGACGAAAACCATTCAGCCATCATCCAGGCAGGTGCAATGCAGTGGATGGCAGGCAATGTTCGTGCCACAACCGGTGTGAAGGGCGTCGGCGATCTTTTAGGAAAGATGGTAAAAGGTGCTGTTACAAAAGAGGCTGCGATTAAGCCTGAGTATGTAGGCAGCGGAATGCTTGTGCTCGAGCCTACGTACAAATTCATCGTTCTTGTTGATGTGGCAGAATGGGGAGCAGGCATAACGATTGAGGATGGAATGTTCTATGCATGCTCCGGAACAGTTAAGAACAGCGTTGTTGCTAGAAAGAACCTTTCTTCAGCGGCTCTTGGCGGCGAAGGTTTCTTCAATCTGTCACTCTCCGGAACCGGTATTGCAGCCCTTGAAAGTAACGTTCCTTATGCAGAGCTGATAGAAGTCGAGCTCAACAATGACGAGCTTAAGATTGATGGCAATTTGGCAGTATGCTGGTCATCAAACCTTGAGTTCACAGTAGAAAGAACCACAAAGACACTTGTAGGATCAGCCGCCAGTGGTGAAGGCCTTGTTAATGTATACAGAGGAACAGGTAGAGTTCTGATGAGCCCTGTGGCTCCGACAAGTTCTTTACTGGCATCTACTAATACAATGTCTGCAAAGGCAGCAGCAGTTATGAGCAATACACTTGGCAAATAAAAGAACCTTGATACTGCCTGGGTAGAATAAGTTTTGCCCAGGCTTTTTTATTTTTTGGATATTATCACCCGCCTATCGTTAACAAACATATAAGCAAATTTCTTTCCCTTGTTCAGGATTGATTCTTTTCTTCACATGTTAACGATAGGAGGAAACATATGTCTAGACTTTATGGCAAATGGCGTGTTGAGGATTTCAGAGAAGTGATTCGTGGCCTGGATGAAAAAACTGGAATGAATGGAGCGTCTCTTTCCATTTGTGCGGTCAAAGCCATGGGCAAAAATGGTAACACGCTTGGATCATATCGTCCCCGTAAGGATGCTTCCTGGGGTTACTTCTCATTCTCTTTGATGTATTTTGATGACAACAAGTTTGATGATCTTGATGCAATTGATGTCATCAGGCATGAGTATTGCCATTACCTTGTGGACGCTTTGGGACTCAATGAAGTATTCCATGATCAATCTGTTCATGGAATTGCCTGGAAGACAGCCTGCGGTCTTCTTAATACAGATCAGTCTGCAACATACCATGGATGCTTCTACCCCAGGGCAACAGATGATTCATTCATGAATGCTTATGTGTCCGATGACATTCAGCCTGTTAATATTCTTGAACAGATTGATCGCTGGGGACTAAACCTTCCATCCATAAAAAGACGTAAACGTCTTGAAAAATCACTGATCAGGAAATATACAAAACTCCGTGTGTTTAAGGCAGGGGACAGTGTTTTCCATGACAAGTTAGGCTATGGAAAGGTTTTAGACACGTTTCCGTCTGACAAAAAGCAGCTTCTCTACGTGGAGTTTGAGCAGGGAGATGTCCGGATTGTGCAGAACCGCAAGGTTTACAAAGTTATCAATGGTGACGTGAAAAGACCTGTTTCTAAGGCAGTGTAAAGGAGAGGACTACATGCTTAAGTATTTATCATTTGAAATGTGCAAGCCAACAAATGAATCCAGATATATTACGATATTCCTGAAGGATGATATTTACTATATGGAGACTTCAACGGGAATTCAAGGAATATATCTGGTAGAAGATGGCAAATTGTATCGCTGTAGCCTGAATGCCATCGAATGGCTTTCACGGATGATTGAGCCGTTAAAAATATACGGATGGCCAAAGTTCATTCCTTCCGATTATGTTCCCGGAAATCATATGATGGGGTGCGATTCCAATTCGTGGACATTGGATTACAAAGAAATCGATAAGAAGACGGCGAGACATATTCATGGATATGGAGCATTTCCATCCGTTGAGCCCTACAGTGAATTTATGAAACAGCTTATCAGAGTTATGCCGGATGATGAGTTTGCAGAGTGGTTTTTGGATAGGAAGAATTGAAATGAAAAATCCCAAGTTGAATGAGCTAAAAAAGAATCATCCTGCTGTGTTCAATTATATTAAACAAAAAGCAAATGAGAAGGATGAAGAAGGTAATTTTGTATATTTTGTTGGACTCAGAAACGAACGAATATGCATTTACTACCGTACAAGGATATTGCTTGAGTTTTGCGTAAAAAACGATGATGTTATAATTACTTCTCAGCCGGTATATCTTAAAGGGACAGGCTTGTCTAACCCGCTTGACTTTAAGAATCTTAATGAAAGCCTGGTTAACACTATTAAAGAGAACATTGATCGATTCGTAAAAGACAATAGCAAACAAGAATTTGTATGCCAACAGTATATTGCAACAATGTATAATTCCCATTCTTTTTCAGATTGGTTTGTTATTGATATGGAGTGTGAACAAGAGGGAAATCGTTCCTTTGGCAGGCAAGACTTAATCGCCATCAGAAGGACGCCAATTTATGGTAGGCATGAAGTAGCTATCATTAAACTAAAGGTGGGCAAAGATTCTTTTGATACGCTTACAGCGGATATGGTAAAAGAGTATTCAGAACAGTTTGCTGAGATTAAGAAAAGCCTTTATTCAAGCCTGGATGAATCATCGAGTACGGAGGCAACAAGTGCAGAAAATCTGAAATTTGGAAGTGGTATTGTAAGCCACATGATTTGTTTTATGAGATATCTGTATAACGAGGATAATTATGCGGGACTGAAAGAAGAGTTATTCCAGATGTTACAACAGTATAGACTGTTAGGAATAAATCCTTTAGACATAAAAAGCGCTTCGGATTTTTCCAGAAAGCCCACAATATACATAGTTTCGTATACACATGCTCCGGGTTGGGATTCAAAAGCTAAGAAAGAAGACCTTCTTGCTAAAACAAGTACGCGTTCTGCGCAGCAGCGTCTAAAGTTCTTTTTTGGAAGGTGTTTGTATGAAAAAGGCTACTGCCTTGAAAATATGCTAAATGAAAATGAAATATCTTCATTTATATCTGAAAGTGCGAAAGAAGATTGGAACAAGGTGTTTATTGATTCAAACGACGTGTTTAGAGCTTACGATCAGGATATTGGCGGGAGAGATTATCGCTTCGTATTTTCGTTTATAGACCCGGACACATTGGGCTATCCATGGGAATGTTTGGAAAAACATAGTTGATATAAAAAGGAGCAAAATGGTAAAACAGATAGTCAGAGACCAGTTCTTTTTACAACAGAAGTCAGAGCCTGCAACAGAGGCCGACAAACAGGTTGTACAAGACCTGCTAGATACATTAAGAGCAAATCAGGACAGATGCGTTGGCATGGCTGCGAACATGATCGGTGTTAAGAAACAGATCATCGTTGTGGCCATGGGACCGTTTATTTTCCCTATGATAAATCCGGTAATCACTAAGAAAACCGGAGAGTACCAAACTGAGGAGAGTTGTCTCTCTCTTGATGGTGTAAGGCCATGCACAAGATATAAAGAAATCGAGGTCGATTACCTGGATCAGGATTTCAAGCCCAAGCATGGGAAATACACAGATTTTACCGCCCAAATAATACAGCATGAAATCGATCATTTTTCCGGAATCTTAATTTGAATGACGAGAATACGCACAAGTAGATATCCCCACCATTTTGGTGGGGATCAGACTGAAGACAAAGTGGTTTTGAGAACATAGTTCTCAAAGCCATTTTTCTTTTTATATAACGATGTTCTGTAATAAAAAGGTTAGATGAGGCCTGTGTCAGGCCATCTCTAACCTCCATTCATTTTTGATCTTTGCTAGTTTTTTCAGA
>JAEEGL010973622.1_pt1 | contig 15563 bp, 12 predicted proteins | sample 9134231 | NCBI WGS metagenome assembly JAEEGL01 (sample SAMN16246548, study PRJNA631951) | gut metagenome | biome: gut microbiome; feature: rumen; material: fiber-attached | host: Bos | place: Iran: Karaj | collected 2018-10
AATGGCCCGTCTCTCGACGGGAATATGGCGCTCGAGGTCGCGCTCGACAGCCTCGGGAGTCTTGCCGTCGGAAAGGCCGAGGCGGTGCGCTACGCGAAAGACGTGGGTATCGACGGCAATGACCGGCTTGTCATAGACCACCGACGCGATGACGTTGGCGGTCTTGCGGCCGACGCCGGGAAGCGACATCAGCGCATCCAGATCCGCCGGGACTTCTCCGCCGAAGTCGGAAAGGAGTTTCTGCGCCATCGCAATGAGATGCCGTGTCTTGCTGTTGGGGTAACTGACGGAGCGGATATACGGATACACTTCGTCGAAAGTGGCCGCAGCGAGCGTCTCCGGCGTCGGATAAGCAGCAAAGAGCGGCGGGGTCACAAGATTAACCCGCCGGTCGGTACACTGCGCGCTCAGAATCACCGCCACAAGCAACTGAAAGCTGTTCTCATACTGCAGCTCCGTCTCAGCTACCGGCACATTCTCAGCGAACCAGCCGACAATTTTATTAAATCGTTCTTTCAGTGTCATATCTGTTTCTTAGTCTGTTTGACGCAGAGAGTAGGGTTTGAAAACCGTGGCCGCCCGTGGCCTCGTGAACGGGAGGGGCCCATTTATGGGAGGGATGGAGGTGCGAAGCACCGGAAGTTTCTCAAACCCTACTCTCGGAGTTAAACAGACTATTCTAGTCATCCAGTAAATATTTTTTCCAGAAAATCAGGTCGGTAAGGGCGCTGTGGGTGGCCTGGGTGGCGCGGTAGCCGTGCATTCCGTCGGGGTAGACCATCAGGTCGAAGTCGACCAGATTCTCTTGCAGCGCATCCACCAGAAGGAGAGTATTCTGGAAGTGGACGTTGTCGTCGCCCGTGCCGTGGGTCAACTTCAGGCGGGAATGGCCTGGTTGCCAGCCCTTCGCGTAATCAATGACTCGCGAGGCCCTGTAGCCATCCGGATTGTCGGCCGGAGTGGACATAAAGCGTTCGGTGTAATGCGAATCGTATAGCATCCAGTCGTACACACCGCCGCCTGCGATACCGCAGCGGAACACCTGCGGTGCCTTCAGCAACAGAGCCGCCGTCATCGTTCCGCCGAAGGAGAAGCCCTCGACGCCGATGCGGTCCGCCTTCACGTACGGAAGGTTCTGGAAATACTTGCCCCATTCGATGAAGTCCTGCAGCTCAACAGTATTGAGATGCTTATAGATCTGGTCGAGGCCGGCGCGGCCGTTATGGCCCGAGGCACGGTTGTCGATCCGCACGGCGATGATGCCGTTCTCGTAAAACCAGGTTTCCGCAAAGCCCGGGGTACGCCAAGTGTCACTGACGACGGGCGTATCCGGACCGCCATACAAGTATATGTGGACCGGATATTTCCTGGAAGGATCAAACCCCTTTGGAAGCGTCATCGTGCCCGGAATTTCGAGACCGTCAACCGTAATGGAAATCAATTGCGTGACCGGGAAAGCCTCCGAATTGTACTTTGCCCCCTTCATATCGCAAAGGACGCGGGGAGCCGGTGATTTCTTCTTTGGAGCCGTCTCACCCAGCACGATCGTCGTTGGCTCCGACAGCGACGACAGCGAGGCGATATAATGCTTCCCGTCCGGGGAAATCTCGCAGCGGCCGACATTCATATCCGGAGGTGTCAGCGCCATCACGACACCTTTCGGTGAAATTTTATACAGCGTCTTGCGCACCTGCGAATCCCGGTTCGCCGTGAAGAAGACATTGCCCGCAGCATCCGCCTTCAGGAGTTTGACATTCCAGTTGGTCCCAGTTGTCAGGCGCCGCAGCGAGCCGTCGTAGCCGAGAAAATAGATCTGCTCCCAGCCGCTCTCGAAATCTCGCACCATATAGAGCCCTTTGTCGGTAAAGAGCGGCCCGTCGATCCAATTGAGCCAGGTTGCCACCTGCTCTTTATAAACGGAAGTCTTGCTTCCGGTAGCAGCCTCTACTGCGAAGAGTTCCAGCGTATTCTGAATCCGCGGTTCGCGCGGGATGAAGAAGCGTTTACCGTCCGGCGCCCAGAAGGGCTTTCCGAAATACTGGTCCTCCTCCGCGTCGAAGTCCGCCCAGACCACCTCCGGCTCTCCCCCGTCAAAAAGACCGTCCAAACTGACAAAACCGATTTGGACCTTCGGATTGGGATCGCCGGCCTTCGGATAATGCGTCACGCGAAGTTTCCCCGCCTGAGGGCCCTTCGGGGAATAAATGGGGAATTCGGGCACCTTTGTCTCGTCGAAACGGTAGAAGGCCAGCATCCGGGAGTCCGGGGCCCACCAGAAGGCCCTGTAATGGGAACTCCGTCCGAAAATCTCCTCGTAATAGACCCAGGCCGCATAGCCGTTGTAGATGACGTCGCTGCCGTCGGCAGTCACCTTCACAGTTTTCCCATCAGATGCCCGTTTCACATACAGATTCCCCTCCTCCGTATAAGCCTGGAACGACCGGTCCGGCGAGAGGGTCGGATTCTGCCGCGGCGAGAATTCATTGCTTTTCAACACCTGATACTGCGTAGGCACCCGGCGGCTGACATTCCCTTCCAGATCAGCAATAAACGCCCCGGGATCGCCGTACGTCCCGTCATAGCTGAACGCCGCCTCCGTAGGCGAAATCCACTTCCACTCCGACGGCACCTTGTTCAATCCGTCCTGAGCCGCCGCAATAAACGGCAGCAGCAATGACAATATTAAAATTTTATATTTCATAATTCCCTAACTGACGGACTGCCTGACTCCAAAAACAGGGTTTGAGAAACTTCCGGTGCTTCGCACCTCCATCCCTCCCAGATCACCCCAAAAATCGAAGATTTTCGGGGGCCCCGGAATCCACGCACGCGGGCCCCTCCCGTTCACGAGGCCACGGGGGCCCCAGGCATCTCCGATGGCTGGGGTAAAGGGGCGGCCACGGTTTTCAAACCCTGTTTTTTGCGTCAGCCAGTCCGAATAATTCATCTTTAAAGTTAATTAAATATACCTTTTTAACCCCGCGGGTGATGGCGGTGTAGAGCCATTTTAAATCGTCTGTAGTGAGGGTGTCCTGCCAGAAAGGGTTGTCAATAAATACGCAGTCCCACTGGCCGCCTTGCGACTTGTGGCAGGTGATGGCCTCTGCATACTTGAGCTGGAGGGCATTGTAGTACGGATCCTCCCGCACCGCGTCATAGCGCTTCTTCTTGGAGCGGATGTGGGAGTAGTCCGCCGAGACGCCCTGGTACAGGGCATTCGACTGCTCGTAGGTAATCGTAGCGCTCTCGGATTCCAGCGTATCCAGCAGGACCTTCGCATCCACCTCTACATCGTCATAATCCGGGAAGGATAGCACCGCGTCCGCGAAATGCAGGCCGTAGCGATCCTCGAAATGGGAGATCTTCACCAGCGAGGCCATATCCCCATTGGCGATATAATCCAGCTCCGGCAGGTCCTCCACGAACTGATAGCAATTCTTCACGATCATCAGCCGGTCGCCCCGAACGAGGCGCTCCTCCTTGAAGAGCACCTGGGCGCGGATTCCGGCGTTGTAGCGGTTGGCCCGCTTGTTGGACCGGCAGAGGACAATGGTTTCCTCCTCCCCGTATTTCCCATATGCATCCGAAAGGGTCTCGAGGAGCTCTCCCCCGCTGATCCGCTCAATGTCATCGAATGGTTCCACCTCCAGCCGGAGCTCGTCCCGTGGAATCTCCACCTCCGCGAAACCACCTTCCAGAAGCCCCCTGATGCGGGTAGCGTTATATAGGATGCCGGAAGCCTTCTCCTGGCGGACCACCTCGGTCAAAGTCTCAAACCGGACACCGCCGATCTGCGCCATATATTCCACCGAGAGCGCCGGAGAGGCGTCCAGGCCGACAGGCGGAAGCTGCGCGGAATCCCCCACCAGCAACAGGCGGCAGTCCGTCCCGCGCCGGACGAATTCCACCAGGTCTCCCAGCAGGTTGCCGCTGCCGAAGGACGCCGTGGAGGCGCCGCCGCCCGACTCGATCCCCATAAGCGAGGCTTCGTCCACGATGAAGAGCGTCGTCTTCGCCTTGTTGGGCGCCAGCGAGAACTGCCCGAAGCCGTCGTCGCCGTGCGACTTCTGCCGATAGATATGCTTGTGGATGGTATATGCCCGATTCCCCGCATAAGAAGCCAAAACCTTGGCGGAGCGACCGGTCGGTGCCAGAAGAACCGTCGCAATCTGCAACTGACGCATCGTATTAACCACGGAGGCTACAGCCGTCGTCTTACCCGTCCCGGCATAGCCGTTCAGGACGAAGATATCGCCTTCGTCCGAGGTCAGAAAATCCGAAAAGGCCGTAAAAAAACGGTCCTGGGACGGAGTCGCCTCATATCCCAGGTTATCGAGGAACTGCCTGTATAGGATCCCGCCGCGGCTCATATCCTGCCCTTCCTGCGGAAAATCATCGAAAAGACCGCAAGGACCGGATAAATCTCCACGCGGCCGAGGAACATATCCAGCGAGAAGATGATCTTAATCGCCGTAGGCTGCGAATTGTAGTTGCCCATCGAACCGATCCGCTCTCCGAGGGAAGGCCCCACGTTGCAGATGCTGGAAAGGGTCCCGCAAACGGCGTCCAGATCCTTTGCACCAAAGATGTACGACAGGACGATCGAAATCATCGCAAATACAATGAAAATCGACAGGTAGAGAATGTGCGGATACACGTCCTCATCCTTGAGGAGCCGGCGCCCCATCTTGATGCCGCCCACGTAGGAAGGATGGATGCTGGAGCGGATCTGGCGGCCGAGGGCCTTGATCAGCACGAGAATCCGGTCGGCTTTGACGCCGCCCGTCGTGGATCCCGCGCAGCCGCAGATAAAGCCGACCAACAACAGCAGGAAGCCCGAGAACATCGGCCAGGCGGCATTGTCGGAGATAGCGAATCCCGTCGTGGAGGCGTAGCTCACCGTCGTGAAGGAGCCCTCAAGAATTGCCTTGCCCCAGGACATCTCCGGGACCTGCAGGCGGATATTCACCGTGACCATTACGATGACCACAACCAGGTATGAAAGGTAGAATTTGAGGACCGGATTGCTCCGCATCGAGCGCAGTGAATGGCTTACTACCGTCATATACAGCAGGCCAAAGTGCATCGAGGCAAGGATCATAAAGACCATCGTAACAATGTCGACCGCGATCGAATGGAACGCGCCGATGGAGGCCGTCCGCGTAGAGAAGCCGCCCGTGGCGCTCACGCTGAATGCGTGGCAGACCGCGTCGAACACCGACATCCCGCAGCACAGATAGGACAGGAAGGAGGCCGCGACGATCGCCAGATAAACATAGGCAAAGATATAAACCGTCTTGTTGGCCCGGGTGCTGTAGCCATCCTTGGAAAGCGAGGAAAGCTCCATATTCGTCAGACGGAGCCTGACGGGAGAAGAGTTTGGAATGATCAGAAGGAGGAAAACGACGACTCCCAAACCGCCGATGAAATGAGTCGAGGCCCGCCAGAAGAGCAGGCTTCGGGGCAATTCCTCCACGTTCTCCAGAATGGTTGCACCCGTCGCCGTGAAGCCGGAAACGCTCTCGAACCAGGCGTTGTCCAGGGTGAACGGCCCGCCCCAGAGGGCGTAGGGCAGCATTCCGAAGATAAAGGAAAGGAGCCACGACAGGACGATAATCATATAGCCGTCCGTGAGGGTGATATTCTCGGTGCGCCGGACAAAGATGAACGGGAAGATACCGACGATGAAGGTCAGGGAGAAACTGATCAGCAGGGCCGACAGCGCACTGTCGCGTCCGTTGGCCAGGGACACGAAAATCGACAGCAGCATAAACAGCGCACTCACAAGGAGGGCGTAGCCGATGTTTCTCGATATGACCTTGAGGTTCATCCTTCCTCGGATTCTTTGTATTCCCGGACCTTGCGGCGGAGCTGGCGGTTCTCCTCGATGAGTTCGGAGACGTGGGTGTTCAGTGCGGACAGCTGATCATCGCCATCAAAGGTGTAGGTGTATTTGCGGTTGTAATCGCGGTAATTGTCGAGGCCGTCCAGCATCTTGTAGACCGGATTGACATAGTAGGCTATGATGAAGAACATCAGCAGGAGCACCAGAACGATGCCAACGCCGAGGGCCACGGCCCCCGGGATGATACTTCGGTAGAAGCCGCGGTCGAAGGTCTCGGAGTGTGCCTGAAGGTCGGCATAGATGCCGGTATTGAGTTTGTCAATGTCGGAGCGGAGGTGGTTGAAGGTAGGCTGGAGCCGGCCGAAATACCACGAACGCGAATTGATGAAGGTGGATTGAATGACGCTTTCAAGCTCCAGGGATGTCAGCATATAAGCCTGGTAGGAATAGAGGACTGAGTCGGCCAGGGGAAGAAGTTTGGAACCGGCGATGGAAGCCTTGAGGGAGTCGCAGGATGCGACGAAACGCTGCTGGTCAAAATCCGGCAGGCGGGTCACGGACGAGTCGCCGATGGCGGTCAGGACCTGCAGGTTGTAGCCGTCCAGGAGGGTGGAAATCTTCTGGGAGACATTGATGCTGTAGATGTCGTCCGCAATGAGTTCGGACACGTAATTGCTCATCCGGCCATACTCCATAATGGAGATGATGCTCGAGATGAGCAGGACCACCGCGATGGAGCTGAAACTTAGGAAGAGTTTTGTCCTGAGCGAGAGATGCACTTCGCGGATGCGGTTTCTCAATTTCCTGAACATAATCCGTTTATTCAATCTTTCAAAGATACGAATAATTTTCCGAAAAAGCAGCATATTTTAGAATTTTTAAAAAACTCTTGGATTACCAAAAAATTCTTTATAAATTTGCGTGGACTATTGAAAAATTCAACTGCAATGCGACAGACATTCCTGGGCCAGAAAGACAACAAGAACACCCTCTTGAAAAAAATGATCCTCCGTCTCTGCATCAAAGACGGAGAGTACAGCATCGCTGACCTGAGCACCAAACTCAACACCAGCGTTCCCACGGTCACCAAACTCCTCGGCGAACTGATCGACGAGGGCTTCATCGTCGACCTGGGCAAGCAGGGCACATCCGGCGGCCGCCGCCCCAGCATCTACGGACTCAACCCGGATGCCGGCTATTTCACCGGGATCGACATCGGCCATCACCACATTCACCTCTCCGTCACGGATTTCAAGGGTAACATCATCCGTTACAGGGATGACATTCCCTTCACGATGGAAGCCAAGGAGGAATGCGTCCACGCCATCTGCCGTTCCCTCAAGGCCTTCTTCATCGAAGAATCGCTCGACTGGGGCCGCGTCCTCGGCTGCGGCATCAGCCTCACGGGCCGCGTCAATCCCACCACCGGCTACAGCTATACCTATTCAACCGACGAAGACCATTCCCTCGACAAACAATTCGAGGAAGACCTCGGCGTCCCGGTCAACATCGAGAACGACTCCCGGGCGATGACATATGGGGAATACATCTCCAGCATCACCCGCAAAGAGCGCAACATCCTTTTCATCAATGTCAACTGGGGTCTCGGAATGGGAATGGTCCTGGACGGGAAACTCTATTACGGCAAATCCGGCTTCTCCGGGGAGATCGGGCATTTCCCGCTCCTCCAGAACGATATCATCTGCCGTTGCGGCAAGGTAGGATGTCTGGAGACCGGCGCCTCCGGGTCGGCCCTTCACCGGATGATCCTGCAGCAACTGGCGGCAGGGCGCGCCTCTTCCCTGTCGAAGCAGTATAAACAGACGGGAGACATCTCGCTGGACGACATTTTCGCTGCCATCAAGGAGGAAGACGTGCTGGCCATCGAGGTCGTAGAGGAAATCGGGGCAACGCTCGGCCGCGGCCTGGCGGGCCTGATCAACGTCTTCAATCCCGAACTTGTCGTCATCGGCGGCAAACTCGCGATGGCGGGTGACTACCTGATGCTTCCGCTGCGGAGCAACGTTAAGAAGCTCGCACAGAATATCGTCAACCGCGATACGACCATCAAATTCTCGAAACTCGGACGGCAGGCCGCCTGCATCGGAGACTGTATGCTCTCCCGGAGCAAGCTCCTCGGCGTCCTTTAATTCTTCCGCGCAACCATCACGGGCGGGACCCCGTTGTATCCGAACCGGAAATCAACCGGCCCGGCGCAGGACTCCTTGTAGGCAGCGGCCAGGTCGGCCTGATAGACTTCGCTGCCGAAAACGGCCAGCGGATGACGGTATTCGCCGTATAATTTCACCGAGAAACCCTTGTCCTGCAGTGCCTTGAGCCGGGCACCGGTATCGTCCTGCACGATGGCGAAGGAGTGGTCGAGGACATAGTCGCGCACCTCGCTGAACTTGCTCTCATGCATACAGTAGGAGCAGGATTTGATCATCCCGACCGTTGTCGCGGGATCCAGCGCGGACAGCATCTTCCGGAAAGCCTCCGGCATCTTGCCATTGAGCAGGTTGACATTGTAGTAGCGCAGTTCCTTCACGTGATTCTCGCCCCGCTGGAAATAGCGGATCGTCACGAGCGACGGCTCCCCGTATTCGATGGAAAGAATCTCGCAGTCCAGCCGGGCCAGGAAGAATTCAAAGACAGGCGTCACCCCGCCCAGACCCGCAGTGCCGAGATCATCCTTCATACTCTTGGTGATGAAATAGCTCGAATGCATCAGCGTCGAGAGCGCCGGAGTCGCGTTGAGATAGGTCTTCTTGTTCAAATCCTTTGCCTTAAGGACCTTCCCGAGCGGCTCCAGGGCAGCCATAATAATGGTATCGGCCTCCGGGAAGAGCACCGCCGGATAGACGAAGTCGGGGCCGCTGAAGGTGTAGAGCACCGTCTTTGCCTTCGCCCGGATCTCCGCGAGGGAATCCCGCGAGAAGGCGGCAACTTTGTCAAGCCCGTCCCGGCAGGGTTTCCAACGCCGGTTGATCAGGTCAGCGTGACTCTTCCATACCGCCGACTGCGTCTCAGCGAACAGGGCGGACGTGCTGTCGACCGGAAGGCCCGAGAAAAGGGCAGCTACGTCATTGAGGCTGTCCGGGCCGTGCAGCGGCTCCTGGGGGACAACTATTTCCTCAGCCGTAGGATCCGCCTCCGGAGCGGCTTTTTTCTGCGTGCGTCCTCCGCAGGACAGCAACAAGGCCGCGATGGCGGCGGCAAACAATATCTTTTTCATCGCTTGAAGAATTTTTGTTCGACCAGATAGAAAAGGATGCCCGCAACAATCGTCCCGGCGCTGACCACGGCGACTTTCCAGTCCTCCGCCACCGCATAGACAATCGATACCAACATCAGAAGGATAAAGAGCACCTGCGGGACCGGATAAAGCGGAGAGCGGAAGGGCCTCGCCTGATTTTTCCGGGTATGGCGGCAGACGATGACGCCCGCAACGGCCATCATCGACGATAGCGACAGCAACACGCCCGTATAGCGTGTCACCAGAGAAAATCCGCCCGTCAGAATCATAATGAGCGAAAGGGCATACTGGAACAGCAGCCCCGCCCAGGGCACACCTGCGCGGGTTTTCCGCTGCAGGAATCGCAGCATCGGATGCTCCTCCCCCATCGCCTGCGAGATCCTCGGGCCGATGAAGACCATCGAACTGATCGAGGAGCAGAGCATAAAGGCGATGACAAGTCCCATGGCCATCCCCATATTCGGCCCGAGGATATGCGAAGCGGAAATCAGGCCGACCTCCACCTGGCCCTTCATCTCGGCGACCGGGGCGGTCAGGAGAAAGACAAAGTTCAGGAGCATATAGATGACCGTCACGCCGAGCGTACTCAGCAGGAGCGAGACGGGAAGGGTTTTCTGCGGTTTCTCGATGTCGTTGGCAATGTAGGCCGACGCGTTCCAGCCGGAATAGGCATAGTAAACCCAAATGATCGACACGGCAAACGGGGCGCTGAAAAGGACTTTCCAGTCAAATCCCGTCACCGAGGGACGGATGCTCTCCAAGTGATCCGGTACCGTGAAGCCCAGGACGATGAAGGCCAGGATAATCGCGACCTTGAGCCACGTGAGGGCATTCTGCGCGATGCCGCTGACTTTCAGCGTGAAGGCGTGAATGAGCGTGATCAGGGTTAGGGCACCGACAGAGATCACTTCCGGCGGAATGGACGGAAATACATCATCCACGTAATGCCCAAGCGCAATGCAGGCCAGGGCCACCGGCGCGGCAAATCCGATCACCAGCGACACCCATCCCGCGAGGAACCCGAAAAGCGGACTGTAAATATGTCCCAGATAGAAATACTCCCCGCCTGAATGCGGAAACAGCGAGCCAAGCTCGCCGTAACTGACTGCCCCGCAAAGGGCGATGACTCCGCCGACGGCCCAGAGGATCAGGATGGCAATGAAGTTGTCGGTCGCTTCCAGCTGGAAGCCGAGGGAGGTGAACACGCCCGTCCCGATCATATTCGCCACCACGAATGCGGAGGCTGTCCAGAGGCCGTACTTTTTTTTCGCGGAGGTCATCGTTTGGTGGATTCCAATTTTTTACGAAGGGTCGAAGACTGCGAGAGCGGACAGTCCGCGTCGGCTCTGTCCAGCCACTTGACGGCCAACTCGGGTTGCCCCGACATAAAGCAGCCGAGAGCGATGTTGTATTCGGCGCAGGCTTTTTTTTCGCGGTTTTTGGTCCCCAGGAGGGTCAGCCACTGGGAGATCGCATCCTTCCAGTTGAATTCCGACGCATACTTGGCACCGGAGAGCCATCCATCCTTGAAGGAATCATAATAGTAGATCCCGTAGGTCTCCGGCTTCCACGTACTGAGGAAAGAGGAAGCCGCACGGGTGCCAAGCCCCAAGGCCTCGGAATCGATGACGGGCCGGAAGGCCGCCTCGTCGAGATTCTCCTCACGGGAGACATTGACCGAACCGTTGAAGTTACGGACCTTGTCCTTCTCCCCTCCCTGGGAATCGTAGGCCAGCATCTTGACACCGACAACGGAGGAGGTCTTGTCCCCCGTATGCTTGAGCGGCCCGATCTCCGGCTCCTGGATGAAGAAAACGACATCGGCATCCGTCTGCATGATCAGGCTGACCATCGAGTCGCGGGAGGCGTAATCCTCCTTATCCACGGTAAAAAGGCCGACGGCCTCTTCCCCATCGAAATAATCCTTCTCCAACGCCTTGGCAAAGCCTTCGGCGAAGGCGTGCTTGAAGGCGGCCTGCCCGCTCTGGCCTTCGTAAACGACGGCCAACGACTTGCCGGCAAGGTCGAGCCCGGACTTGGAAGGCTGGCGCCCCTCGACACTGATCTGATAGACCGACGGGGAGCAGGCGGCAAAGGCCAGCATCAGAAATAAAAGGCTAATCCTCTTCATAAGCGATAAATTCTGCAGTCATATCATATTCGGAGGCCCCATCGATGCGGACTTTGACAAACTCTCCGACAAGGCTGTAGGGATCGATATCCCCCAGGGCCTTCCGGCGGAAGGGAACGATGATCTCTCCGTCCACTTCGGGGCTTTCGAATTCACTTCTGCAAACATAATACCCGTCGACGAAATCATCGACGAGGACATGGGTCTCTTCCCCGATACGGGCTCGGTTGGCCTCCAGGGAGACCTGCTGCTGGAGGGACATCAGGCGGTCGAGGCGGCGCTGTTTGGTGCGCTTGTCGACGCTGTCGCGGAGGTGCTCCGCTCCGAAAGTTCCCTCCTCGCTGTAGGCAAAGGCTCCGAGACGCTCGAAACGAGCTTCCCGGACAAAGTCCAGGAGTTCGTTGAATTCCTTCCGGCCTTCGCCGGGATGACCGACCATCATCGTGGTCCGAAGGACGACTCCCGGGACGCGTTCGCGCATCCTCCGGATCAGTGCACGGGTCCCGGCCCCGTCAATCCCCCGGTGCATTGCCTCGAGGACGGGATCTGCGATATGCTGGAGCGGAATGTCCATATAGCGGCAGACCTTGGGATTGGACGCCATCACATCCAGGACATCCTCCGGGAAGGAGGACGGATAACTGTAATGAAGACGGATCCAGCGGATACCTTCGACCTGGGAAAGGGCCGTCAGGAGGTCGGCCAAGGCACGTTTTCCATAGAGGTCCAGGCCATACCAGGTCGTATCCTGGGCGATGACAACCAGCTCGCGGATGCCTTTTGCCGCCAGGGCTTCCGCCTCGGCGACAAGCGTCTCCACAGGGACGGACCGATGCGCGCCGCGGATCAGCGGGATGGCACAATACGAGCAACGTCGGTCGCAGCCCTCCGATATCTTCAGGAAGGCATACGGGCGACCAGGGGCCGAGAGGACGCGACCGGGATTCTTCTGCGGCTCACATCCGAGCGCCCGCACGAGATCATCCTGATCCCGGGCGCCGAACCAGCCGTCCACCTCGGGAATCAGTTCCGGCAACTCGGCCGGATAACGCTGCGACAGGCAGCCGAAGACATAGATCTTCTTCGCCACCTTCGCCTCAACGGCCTCCAGGATCGTCTGAATGGACTCCTCCTTGGCATCCCCGATAAATCCGCAGGTATTGACCAGCAGGACATCAACCTTCCCGTCCTCCACCACCGTATACCGTCCCTGCACCTGACTCAGCAGGTGCTCGGTATCCACGGTGTTCTTCGAACAGCCCAGCGTGATGACCCGCAGCGTCGACATACTATCTATTCGTCAACAGGATCGGGATTCTCCTCTTCCTCTACAAAATCAAACGACGCATACTTCAGCAGTTCGTTGTACCACTGGGCGATCTTCTTCATATGCGAAACATAGAAGCGGTCGCCGTCATAGTCGGGAACGGCTTTGCCGAAAAGCGCTTTGAACTCCTCCGGAGCGGCCTTGGGGCCCGGTGCTTCCGCTTTTCCGAGGACCTCCTTCAGCTTGAGAAGGACCTCCTTGAGCTTAAGTTCGCCCTCGGCGGTATAGATGGAAATATCCGCAAGCGAGGTAATCCGGCTGCGGACATCAAAATTCTTGCGCTCCTTTGTAGAAAGGGATTCGACGATGGCGCCCGTACGGGACTGCGCCAGATACTGATAAAGGCCCGGCTGACCGGACACGGCGAGAATCTTAGAAAGATCTGTCTGCATAATTCTGATTATTTAAGTCTACAAATATAGCAATTTTTAGAGAATAAAGCTTGAGTAGCCTTTATAATATTCTGTATAGCCATGAGCGGTGCGAGGGCTTCTGAAAGGGGCATCTGACGAGGGGTAACCTCCTGCAGGAGGGAGAAGCCGGCGGCAGAAAGGGCGGCACGGTCGTCGATACGGCCCGAGAGGAGGGCGACCGGAATCGAGCCGGCGCGGCGAAGGACGCCCAGCGGGACTTTTCCGAGGAGGGTTTGGGCGTCGGAGCGGCCTTCTCCCGTAATGATGAGATCCGCGCCGCGAACGGCCGCGTCAAATCCGACCAGATCCAGAATCCGGTCGATTCCGCGCGCCATTCGGGCACCGAAACAGGCCATCAGGGCACCGCCCAAACCGCCTGCAGCTCCGGCACCGGAAAGATCAGAAACATCTACACCGGTTTTGCGCAGGAGTTCTTCCGCCATCCGCACCATTCGTTCCTCCAGGATATCCACCTCCGCCGGTGAGGCCCCTTTCTGCGGGGCAAAAATCCGTGCGGCTCCACGAGGGCCCACAAACGGGGCATCCACATCGCTCAGGAGTTCGATATCAACCCCCTTCAGCGCATCTTCCAGCCCGGGGACAGAGAGCATTCCCATTCCCCCGTCGCAGATCGCGCTACCTCCCAGGCCCACCAGGAAATGCCGGCATCCATGTCGGGACACATCCAGAAGCAATTCACCAACGCCGCAGGAGGAAGCCTTGAGCGGATTCCGTTCGGCCGGATCGAGGAGCGTCAGACCACAGGCACACGCCGTCTCAACGACGGCCGTCTCCCCACATTTCCCCCACCGGGCTTCAACGGGCCGCCCCAGCGGATCCGCCACGACGGCGACACGAATCTCTGCACTCAGGGCAGGCGCCAGCACGTCCAGCATCCCCTCTCCCCCGTCAGAAAGCGGCAGCGACACGATTTCCGCATCAGGCCTTATTCTCCTGACACCACAGGCCATTGCCTCCGCCACCTGAGGCGAAGACAGGCATTCCTTGAACGAATCCGGCGAGAGGACAACTTTCATAAAGGCAAAGATAGCAACTATTTTTCTGTGAAAAATTGAAAGCGTATTGAATAATCGGAAAATATGTCTATATTTAACCCTCACTACTTCAATTATGGAACGTTCCAAAGTTTTCTACACCGATTTCAGGACGGCCGCCTTCGGAGAGAGTATGCCGGCCAAGCTGAAACGACTCGCCCGCAAGGCCGGGATTGCCGACATCGATATGGACGGCAAATTCGTCGCGATCAAAATGCACTTCGGCGAGCTGGGAAATATCAGCTATCTCCGTCCCAACTATGCCAAGGCCATCGTCGATCTGGTCAAGGAACTCGGCGGCAAGCCTTTCCTTACCGACTGCAACACGATGTATCCCGGCTTCCGGAAGAATGCCCTGGAGCATCTGGAATGCGCCTGGGAGAATGGTTTTACGCCCCTTTCCGTCGGCTGCCCGGTCATCATTGGAGACGGATTGAAAGGGACCGACGACATCGCCGTTCCCGTCGAAGGAGGAGAATATACGAAAGAGGCGCTCATCGGACGGGCCGTGATGGATGCGGATGTGTTTATCAGCCTCACGCACTTCAAAGGGCACGAAATGACCGGATTCGGCGGAGCGATCAAGAACATTGGAATGGGCTGCGGCTCCCGTGCCGGCAAAAAGGACCAGCACTCCGCCGGGAAGGCCATCATAGACGAAGAGAGGTGCCGCGGCTGCCGGCGCTGTGAGCGGGAATGCGCCAACGGAGGCCTGGTCTATGATTCAGCCTCGCGAAAAATGCACGTGGACGATTCCCTCTGCGTCGGATGCGGACGTTGCCTCGGCGCCTGCAACTTCGACGCGATCGATTTTACCCAGAACCAGGCCATCTCCGTTCTCAACGCCAAGATGGCCGAATACACGAAGGCCGTCGTCAGCGGCCGCGACTGTTTCCACCTGTCGCTCATCGTGGACGTCTCCCCCTATTGCGACTGCCATCCCGAGAACGACGCCCCCATCCTCCCGGACATCGGAATGTTCGCCTCAAAGGATCCCGTCGCTCTCGACCAGGCCTGCGCGGACGCATGTCTCGCCGCTACCCCCATCCGGAATTCCGTCCTGGGAGACCATCTGCACGAAGCCGGCTTCCACGACCATCACGACCACTTCAAGAACACTACACCGGAATCGGAATGGGAAACCCAACTCATCCACGGCGAAAAAATCGGCCTCGGCACCCGTCAGTACGAACTGGTTTTCGTGAAATAAAAGAATCCCGCGGCTTTGCTGCGGGATTCTTTGTAACTATTTGATTATCGAATCAATATTCTTCCTCGTTCCAGATATAGTATAAATGGTCTATGCCACTTATTATCAGCTAGTTACACTTGTATTCAAAAACTTGGATAGTCATAGGGAAGTCTGAGGCTGGCTAAAATAAGTTTTAAAGGAGTATCAAGTCTCCATCTACAAACCCAACACCAATGCCCTGTTTACCCAGGAGCAGTGATGCATACTTCCCTTTTTTCAGATACTTCTTTATATGAGTCTTTACTTGTGCCAGTATTCTTTCCCAAGACTTGTTACTTGACCAT
>JAEEGL011975275.1_pt1 | contig 15563 bp, 10 predicted proteins | sample 9134231 | NCBI WGS metagenome assembly JAEEGL01 (sample SAMN16246548, study PRJNA631951) | gut metagenome | biome: gut microbiome; feature: rumen; material: fiber-attached | host: Bos | place: Iran: Karaj | collected 2018-10
CTTCAGATCAAGGTTCCGCTTCCGGGAGGAGACGCGACATCCATCCATCTCGGCAACGCGGTGGTCGTCCTCGGAGCGCTGATCCTCGGCGGGGTCTGGGGAGGGCTCGGCGGAGCGATCGGCATGACGATCGGCGATCTGTTTGACCCGATTTACGTGGTCTACGCGCCGAAGACCTTCTTCTGCAAGCTCTTCATCGGAATCATCACCGGACTTGTCGCCCACCGCCTGTTCCGCCTCAACGATACGCACGAGGAGAAGAAGGTGCTGCGCATCTCCGCCGCCGCAGCTGCGGCCGGACTGATCTTCAATATGATCGCCGACCCTCTTATCGGTTATTTCTACAAGCGGGCGATCCTCGGCCGTCCCGCGGCGCAGGTTACCCTCGCCTGGAATATCGCGTCCACATCCATAAACGCGGTGATCTCCCTCATCGCCAGCGTCCTTCTTTACCGCGCGCTCAGAGGCCCTCTCCGCCGCGCCGGCGTGATCGGCACAAAGGAAGGCGAAGAATAATCCCCGGGCGGAAGAAAAGAGATTCCGGGGAGTCACAGAAGGGAAAACTGTCGTCATTACGGCGGGAAAACAGGCCCGGGCGGGAAATTGTTCCTATTGGCAGAACAATTTCCCGCCCTTCTTCTTTGTCGGTCTATTTTCAAATGTTCCCACTTTACGGGTATATTGTCAGACTTTCAAAACATTGATTTTACTGGAATCATCGAACACCTGTTTTGAAAAATCCCCAAAATCCACAGAGTTATCCACATTGGCGCCGGTGCCGTTTTTCCCTTTCGAACACCTGGTCGTCGGAAATACCCGTGAATTGTCTGACAATTTATCGGTCACAGCCAGGAGTCCCAAAACCTGGAAACCCGGCCTCCGATCTCCTCCGTGGAGACGGAGGAAAAGTTCTGCCACTCCCTCGGAAAAAGCTTCAGATACCCCGGTGTGAGGAAGCGCTCATCCATCAGGGCGACAATGCCCACATCAGAGCTGGTCCGGATCACTCTTCCTGCCGCCTGGAGCACCTTGTTCATCCCCGGGAAGCGGTACGCGTAATCATATCCGTTCACCCCGGTGCCGTCGAAATAGCGCTTAAGAAGCTCCCGCTCCGTGCAGACCTGCGGAACACCGGTGCCCACGACCGCCACGCCGATAAGCTCATCTCCCTTAAGATCGATCCCCTCGGAGAAAACTCCCCCCAGAACCCCGAACCCGACAAGGGAATGATCGTCCGCACTCTCCTTAAAGCGCCCCAGAAACTCTTCCCGCTCCGGCTCTGTCATTCCGGGCTCCTGCACCAGCACAGACGTATCCTCCCGGGAGCAGCGCTCCTCATAAATCTCCAGCACCGACCTCATGAAGCTGTAGGAGGGGAAAAAGACCAGATAATTCCCGTGCCTCTGGGATACTGCGGAGCTTATTCCCTCGGCGATCCTCGCGTACTCCCCGCTTCCCCGCCTTGTGTACCGGCTGGTTACGTCATTTATGACAAGGAGGCGCCTCCGCTCCGGGTCGAAGGAGGACTGGGCGTATACTTCATAATCCTCGGACGTCCCGCCGAGCAGCTTCTTGTAGTACTGGATCGGGAGAAGAGTCGCGGAGAACAGCACGGACGCTCTTCCTTTATCCATACAGCGCTTAAGGTTCGCCCCCGGATCCATACAGGAGAGCTTCACCGTGTATTCCGCACCCTTTCCGGATTCGCCGAAGATAAGATAATGCTCATCCACAAGGTCGTGAATCAGCAGGATATGATTCAGATCGAAATAGAACTGCAGAAGCTCCTCCTGGAGGGCTTCCTCCTCCGGGGAAGGCTTCTTCCTCCTGCGCCTCCGCTGCTTCCTGTTCTCGTTCTCCAGGATGCGGTATACCGCGGTATTCGCTGCGAAGAGGCCGTCAAAAAGCCCGGGAAGACCGCTGTAGATCATCGGCTCCTCCGGGCTGCCGCTTCCGGCGTGCGCCTTCTTCATCGCGAGCATATCGCGGGAGAGCTTACTGAGCCTCCGGTAAAGATCCCCGTATTTTCCCTTGACCGCACGGGCCATGGACATCAGCGACTGCCTCGAAAGTACAGCGCTGTACATATCCCTGCCCCTGTCCACGAGGTTGTGCGCCTCGTCTACGAGGAACAGGAAATCCCTTGACGATTCGCCCTCGAAAAAACGCCTCAGATAGGCGTGAGGATCGAAAACATAGTTATAGTCACAGATCACGGCGTCGGAGAACAGGCTCATGTCCAGCGCCATCTCGAAGGGGCAGACTTGATACCGGACGGCATATTCGAGAATTGCCTCCCTGGAGAAACTGTCTGTCCCGGTCAGCAGGTGATAGATTGCTTCATTGATTCTGTCGTAGTGGCCGCGGGCCCGCGGGCATGCGTCGGGATTGCAGTTCGGTTTTTCCAGCACACAGACTTTGTCCCGCGCGGTAAGCCGGACGCTTTTCAGACGCATGCCTCCCTGCCGGAGCAGGGAAATCCCCTCCTCCGCCACCTGGCCGGTGACGTTCTTCGCGGTGAGATAGAAAATCCTTCCGATCTTCCCCTCACCCATCGCCTTAATCCCGGGATACAGCACAGCCAGGGTTTTTCCGGAGCCGGTAGGCGCTTCAAGAAAGAGCTTCCGGCCGTGCACAATAGTCCTGTAGCAGTGGGCCATCAGCTCTTTCTGGCCGGGCCGGTATTCAAACGGAAACGCAAGAGTTTTGACAGATTCGGTCCTTGTCCTTATCCACTGCACGGCAAAAGCCGCCCATTTGTGGTATTCCTCCATAAGGGACAAAAACCACTGCGTAATCTCGTCACTGCTCATCCGCTCATAGAAGAAGCGGACGTCATCCGTGTCGAGACTGGCATAGGTCATGCGGATGATCACCGCGGAGAACTGGTTCTGAATCAGATAGATATAAGCGTAACATCTGGCCTGGGCGAGATGGACGGCTTCCGGCTCCTTCATCCTCATCACATCGGCGTAGGTAGACTTGATCTCGTCAATTACCGGAAGCAGTACATCACTCTCCTCTTCCCCCGGAACTGTCCCAAGATAGATGCCGTCCGCTCTCCCCTCGACAGTCAGCTGCATCCCATCCTCAGGAAAGACATGCGTATGTTTGAGCGGCACCTCGGCGAGATACTCCGGTCCCGCCGAATCCTGCAGCTTCCTGTGCATTTTGGAGCCCGCACTCATCGCGTCCTCCGCGATAGTGCGCATTCTGTTGTCGAGGTCTCCGGACCGCAGGACGAATTCCACCAGCGACCTCACGGAGATACGGAGTTCTTCAGACATATACCCTGGATTTCCGCATCGGGACTATAGCAGATGGATTCCCTTCGCCTCGCATTCCGCCATCACTTCATCCGGCCATATCGAGGACTGCACTTCCCCGATATGGGCCTTTCTCAGGAAGAACATGCAGATGCGGGACTGGCCGATTCCGCCGCCGATGGTCAGCGGAAGCTCATTGTTCAGCACAGCCTTCTGGAAGGGCAGATCCGCCCGCTCCGGGCATCCCGCCTTGCCAAGCTGTTCCCGGAGAGAGGTCTCATCGACACGGATGCCCATGGAGGAAAGCTCAAGGGCAATATCGAGAACAGGGTAATACACAAGGATATCCGCGTTCAGCGCCCAGTCGTCATAGTCCGGCGCCCTGCCGTCGTGGGGCCTGCCTCCGGGCAGCACATCGCCGATCTGCATGATGCAGACAGCTCCCTTGGCCTTGGTAATGTAGCGCTCTCTCTCCTTCGGCGTGCTGTCGGGGAACATCTCCTCCAGCTCCGCCGAGGTAACGAAGAAGATATCGTGGGGAAGAATCTCCTCGATGTAGTCATAACAGATCGACATGTATTTCTCGGTCTTACGCAGCACCCTGTAGACATCCCGGACGGTGCTCTTCAGGAAATCCAGCGTGCGCTCATCCCGGTCGATGATCTTCTCCCAGTCCCACTGATCCACGTAGACGGAGTGAATATTGTCGATGACCTCGTCGCGGCGGATTGCGCTCATATCGGTATAAAGGCCCTCACCGTGATGAAAGCCGTACTTCTTCAGGGCATAGCGCTTCCACTTCGCCAGCGACTGGACCACCTCGGCCATCCGCCCGTCCTGGTCGGGAATATCAAAGGATACAGGCCGCTCAACACCGTTCAGGTTATCGTTCAGTCCGGACTCCGGAGTCACGAAAAGAGGGGCCGAAACTCTAAGCAGATTCAGCCTCTCCGCGAGAAGGTTCTGGAAGCAGTCCTTCACTGTCTTGATGGCGACCTGAGTCTCATGCAGGCTCAGCGCAGATTCGTAGTGATCAGGTATTGTCAGATTTCTCATTCTGCACCTCTGTCATTCCTGCAGCGTCATATTATGCGTCCCGGAGGGGATGCAGGCTGCAAAACTCATCATAACTTTTTCCCGCTCCGATAGCAAGTTAAGGTTTACAACGCCAACTTCTTATACTAAGATAACTTTGTGGAAAAAATAACATTCATACTTTCGGCCGGAGGAAAATAATGAAAGTATCCAAGGAAATTCGTCTGAACGCCGAGACTGCCCGTATTTTTGTGGACGCCGCTTCGCGCTGTGATTTCGATATCGACATTGCCAACCGCAATGCAAGAAATTACACGGTGGACGCCAAATCAATGCTGGGTGTGATGGGTCTCGACATGAGCAACCCGATGGTAGTTACCTACGACGGCAATGATGAAGGGTTCGGAAAGGTACTGGAAAGCCTCGCAGAGTAATCTCTCCGGGAAGTCCCCGCCGGAACATCCGGCAGTATTCCGATCCGCCGCACAGCACCCGTAAACAAACCCCCGCAGAGAACTGCGGGGGTTTTTCATATTCTTCCGCATTCCGGCGGCTGAATGGCGCCGGTCCGGGAATCCTGCCGCAGATGATCAGACAATACCCTGCGCCTTCATCGCGTTCTGTACCTTGAGGAAGCCGGCGATATTCGCTCCCGCGACATAGTTTCCGGCCATGCCGAACTGCTTCGCCGCGTCGTCCGCGTTATGGAAGATGTTGACCATGATTCCCTTCAGCCTGCTGTCGACCTCTTCGAAGGTCCAGGACAGGCGCTCGGAGTTCTGGCTCATCTCCAGCGCGGAAGTTGCGACACCGCCCGCATTGCTTGCCTTGCCGGGAGTGAACAGCATGCCGTTCGCCTGGATATACTGGGTCGCCTCCAGGGTGGTAGGCATGTTCGCGCCTTCGCAGACCGCGATGCAGCCGTTCTCCTTGAGCATCTTCGCGTCCTCGAGCCCAAGTTCGTTCTGGGTCGCGCAGGGCATTGCGATGTCACATTTGGTGCTCCATACGCCCTTGCCCTCGGTGTATACCGCGTCAGGCCTGGCTGCCTTGTACTCGGTGAGCCTTGCGCGCTTCACTTCCTTGACTTCCTTCAACAGGGCAACATCGATTCCGTCGGGATCATAGATCCAGCCGGTGGAATCCGTGCAGGTAACTACTTTGGCTCCGAGCTGCTCCGCCTTCTCAATCGCGTAGATCGCCACGTTGCCCGCTCCGGACACCGCGACGGTCTTGCCCGCAAGATCCATTCCGTTGCTCTTTAACATCTCCTCGGCGAAGTATACAAGGCCGTAGCCGGTAGCCTGGGTGCGTGCGAGCGATCCGCCGTAGGTAAGTCCCTTGCCGGTAAGGACGCCCTCATAGCGTCCGGTAAGCTTCTTGTACTGTCCGTAGAGATAGCCGATCTCACGACCGCCGACACCGATATCGCCCGCGGGGACGTCGGTATCCGGCCCGACATGGCGGTAGAGCTCGTTCATGAAGCTCTGGCAGAAGGCCATGACCTCGCGGTCGGACTTGCCCTTCGGGTCGAAGTCGGAGCCGCCCTTGCCGCCGCCGATGGGCAGGCCGGTCAGGCTGTTCTTGAAGATCTGCTCAAATCCGAGGAACTTGATGATTCCGAGATTGACCGAAGGATGGAAGCGAAGTCCTCCCTTGTAGGGGCCGATCGCGCTGTTGAACTGCACGCGGAAGCCGTTGTTGACCTGGACCTGTCCCTTATCATCAACCCACGGCACGCGGAAAAGGATCTGCCTCTCGGGGGTGACAAGGCGCTCAAGCAGTGCGTCCCTTCTGTATTCCTCCTCGTTCGCCTCGATCACCACACGAAGCGACTCGAGAACTTCCTTGACCGCCTGATGGAATTCAGGCTGCGCCGGATTCTTGGCAATGACCAGTTCCAATACATCATCTACGTATGACATCTGCTGTCCTCCTTAATTGATCCGGCCGCCTTGCAGTACATCAGGTCCATACCTTCCGCAGCCAGTACTGTATGTTGTAAAAACAACAGTTTTCAGCGCTTTTTCTGCTCCCGCGCTCTACGGAAGCTATAATACCACCGTGCAGTCCCGCACACAAGAAAAAGTTTCATCGCTTTAACTCGCTGAATCGGCAGAGCGTCAAGTTTTTGCAAATACCTGTATACAATTATTCCCTGTTTTTCATTCTTGCGGTTGCCGGTCTGTAATGAGACAATTAAGTGCCCGGGGAGTCCGGCCTCTGCCGCCTTCTTCCCGCAGCGGCCAGCAGATTTTCATAGTAATAAATGGCATGCACTGCCGGAATGGTTCCATGTGAATACTTATGAGCTTATCGCTCCCTGCCACTTCGGCCTGGAGAGCGTCACAAGAAACGAGATCTACGATCTCGGATACGAAATCACGGAAGTAAGCGACGGACGGGTGTCCTTTACGGGCGACGCCGAGGCCGTAGTCCGGGCCAACATAGGGCTCCGTACCGCGGAGAGGGTTCTCCTCAAGGTCGGAAGTTTTGAGGCACGGACCTATGAGGAGCTGTTCCAGGGCACGATGGCGCTCCCGTGGGAGGAATTCCTCCCGGCGGACGCCCGCTTCTGGGTCACCAAGGCCTCCAGCGTGAGAAGCGCGATCTTCTCTCCCTCCGATATCCAGTCCGTGATGAAGAAAGCCATGGTGGAGCGGATGAAGAAGGTCCACCGCCTTGAGGTTTTTCCCGAGACGGGCGCCTCCTACCCTGTCCGCGTATTTATTCTGAAGGACCAGGTCACCGCCGCGATCGACACCACCGGCGAATCTCTTCACAAGAGGGGCTACCGGAAATTCGCGGTGAAAGCTCCCATCGCCGAGAACCTCGCCGCAGGCCTCATCGCCCTGACTCCCTGGAGAAGCGGCCGCATTCTTGTGGACCCCTTCTGCGGGAGCGGGACGATTCCCATCGAGGCCGCGATGATCGCCGCCAATATCGCTCCCGGGGTAAACCGGAGCTTTACCGCGGAGAACTGGAAGAGCCTCATCCCGGAACAGCTCTGGCGCGAGGTGCGCGAGGAGTGTCTTGAAGCCGAGACACCCGATGTGGAGACCGACATCCAGGGCTACGACATCGATCCGGAGGCAGTAAAGGCCGCCCGGGAGAACGCGAGGCTCGCCGGTGTGGACCACCTTATCCATCTGCAGGTGCGGGGAGTGGAACAGCTCTCCCACCCGAAGAAGTACGGCTTCATCCTGACCAATCCCCCTTACGGGGAGAGGATCGGCGGGGACGACGTCGCCCCGCTCTATAAAGCCCTCGGCGAGAGGTACCGGCAGCTCGATTCCTGGTCTATGTACCTCATTTCGTCCTACGAGGGCTGTGAGGCCTCTCTCGGGCTTAAGGCACAGAAAAACCGCAAAATCTATAACGGCATGCTGAAGACCTACTTCTACCAGTTCCCGGGACCGAAGCCCGGGAAAAACGGCAGGCATGAACAGGGGAGCCGCAGCTGATGAAGATACAGTGCATTCTTGCGACAGGAAACGCCGACAAAGTCCGGGAAGTCCGCGAGATCCTCTCCGGACGCGGGATTCCGGTATATTCGACGAAGGAACTCGGGATAAACAGTGACCCGGAGGAGACGGGGACAAGTTTTGAGGAAAACGCGATGATCAAGGCGGAGGCCGCGGCAAAACTCGTCATGGAGCGGCCGGATCTTAAAGAGCGCTTTGCTCCCGGCTGCAATGGGACATCTGTCACTGCCGTCATCGCCGACGATTCCGGACTGGTCATCGACGCAATGGACGGAGCCCCCGGCATACAGTCCGCCCGCTTCATGGGCCATGAAACCTCCTACCGGGAGAAGATGAGCGCCATTCTCGACAAGATGAAAGACGTCCCCGATGAGAAGCGCTCCGCAAGGTTTGTCGCAGCCATTGCCGCGGTGATCCTGCCGCACGCGGAACCGGATTCCCGGGAGAAATTTGCCGTCCGGGGGACGATGGAGGGAAGGATAGGCCATGAAATCCGCGGGGAGCACGGTTTCGGCTATGATCCGTTTTTCTTCCTGCCGGAATACGGCAGAACCAGCGCAGAGCTCCTGCCGGAGGAGAAAAACCGCATCAGCCACCGCGGCCAGGGAATCCGCACAATGGCGGACGAACTGATCCGCAGGTACGGAACGGAGAATTAGCAGTATGACCGCTCTTGTCGTCAGTGACACCCATGGGGACGATTCTAATCTCCGCCGTCTTCTCAACATGTATCCGCACCCTGACATGCTGATCCATGCGGGCGACGCGGACGGAAGCGGCCCTTACTACCGCTCGCTTGTGCGCTGCCCTGTCCACATCGTGGCGGGCAACAACGATTACGGCTTCTTTGCCGATTCGAAGGAGACCTTCCGGTTCGCGGGACACACGATCTTCCTGTCCCATGGCCACCGGTACAATATCTACCGCAGTCTCGACAGCCTTCTCTACGCCGCGGAGGAGGCCGGAGCGGACATCGTGATCTTCGGGCACACGCATATTCCGGTATGTGAGCGCCAGGGGGACATGCTCATCCTGAACCCCGGAAGCCTCACCTATCCGAGACAGGCCGGCCGCCGCCCAAGCTACATCCTGCTGACGGTATCGGACGGCGGCGCTCCTGACGCGAAGCTTCTGTACCTCTAGTCCCGCGCCGCCGGGGCCGCTGTCTTGCGGCAGGGTTTGAATCGCGCTATAATACATAAGTTCCTGCGGATATGGTGGAATTGGCAGACACGCCAGATTTAGGTTCTGGTCCGCGAGGGTGCAGGTTCAAATCCTGTTATCCGCACATAATGAAAGCGCCGTACTACTGTGAGTACGGCGCTTCTGTTGTTCACCCGTATAACAGGCCGCCAGCTCCTTCCATGACCTCATAGCAGAAATACACCTCTCTGCAGTGATATAATCAAAATGCAGTTGTCAGAATAGGCTCAAAATTGGAGTATTGCCATGAAACGAATTGCATTTATTCTGCTGGCCGCTGTCTTAATCTGCTCCTGTTCATTAACGGGCTGCGGAAAAAAAGAAGCACGGTTCCAAAACTGAAGATCCCTCCGCGGCAGTAACCGCGGCGGAGGAGAATAAAGGAGCGGAAGACTCCGAAGACCCGGAAGCGGAAGCACCGGCTGAAGCAGGTGTTCCGTCCGGGAAGGAAAGCATCCCGCAGGATTCCCCCGCAGAGCAGCCTGCAGGAACTGAGCAGGCGGAAGCGGAAGATCACCATCGGAAGGGACGGAGACGAACAGATGTACAGGAGAACGATCCTGCTGAACGGATGCAGTGAAGACGACCTCTCCGCGCTTTATGACTGCTATGTCGGCGGAGAGGCGGACTGATCCCTCCGGATCAGCCGGAAAAAGAAATGAAGAAAAACTGACCAGGAAAAGAAGGCGCCTCCGGACCACTCCGGGGGCGCCTTCTTTTCCTGGCAGAAACGACCTGCGTAAGTATTAAACCGTCTGGTACCGTCAGGCTCTGTCACATCGGTTCCGTAAACAGGACCGGCGACGTCAGTACTCCCGTCCTCTTCAGCTGGTACTCATAGGACCAGGAATCGCCCCTCGTCCTCCAGCTGTTGGGACCGAACCAGGTGGTCGCCTCATTGCAGTTGTGGACGGTCCCGAAGGTGTTGATCCTGCTGCCGTACATGGTGATCTCCAGGGTGTGCTTTCCGGCTTCCAGGCACCCGAGGTCCGTGGTATAGGGAGAAAAGGCGATGAGACCCTTCTTCTCCCCGTCCACGCGCACCGCCAGGGCAGGGCTGCGGAACTTCCCGGCATGCAGCCATACGCGGCACCTGTCCTTCAGCATGAATTCTGTCCGGTAGGTCAGGTTTCCCCCGTAGAAGGGAAGCCCCTGCCCGGTGATATCCCCGAAGGCAAGTTTCCTTACGGGCCTGGTCAGCACTGCCTCCGGGCCCTCGGCGCGGACGCCGAAATCCCCGAGAAGGTACATGGCTTCCACGTTGGCAGATGCGCTGAAGGGGATGGCGACCTCCAGGATGTTTTCCCCCTCCGGGATCCTGCCGACGGACACCTTCTGAATGGAGGGATCCACATACCAGCTTTCCGCAGGGGAGGCCGGATTCCCGTTCAGGCTGACTCTGCATCGGTCGGCGCATTCAAGGGCAAGCACCGCATTTTCCACCGTTACTTCGCTCCGGATTAAGAACCTGAGCGTCAGGGTGTGGGCCGGGGCATCTGCCTGCCCGTCTCCGGCGCTGACCCAGGGCTGCGCATAAGCATTCATGCGCAGGGGGAGCCCAAGCTTTTCGCGGAACAGGTTGTCCACTCTTAAAACTTCCTCCCTGTACTGCCAGGGACCGTCGTCGAAGCGGTACTCCGCCTGGTCCAGCAGCAGGACATTCGGCTCCTCCAGGGTGACAGGCACCCGGCTTTGGGCAAGGCGGTGTCCCTCCCCCTCATTCTCCGGGAGAAGCGCGCCTGCGCCTGCCTCCTCCTTCGCGGAATTCTCCCCGGCGGTTTCCCCGGCGGTTACCGGATCAAGCTTCAGCAGCAGGCTGTCATGGTCATAGAGTACGGCGTGAAACTCTGTCCTGCCGTCCCTGTACTCACAGGAGACCGGGACAATGCTCCCGTCCATGGCGCGGTATTCCGTTGCCCGGTACAGGCCTGAGAGCGTAACCGTCAGTTTCTCCCTGCCGGGGATGTCCGGCGTTTCCATCTTATTCACATGGGCCAGGAAGAGCCAGTCCGTGCTGCCCTCCGTTCTGTGCTGGGCGATCAGGTTCCTGCTCCTTCTCCCGCTCTCCTCCCGGATATCGACAAAGCGCAGGGGTTCCAGGGCGGCAAGCAGGGCTTCCTGTTCAAAGGGGACATATTCGCACTCATCCACGAGCTTTCGCACCCGGTCAGAGGGTCTTGCGGATTCCAGATACGGCGTCCTGCCGGTGAAGATGACCCTTCCTCCTGCCTTCCGGAAGGCTTCCAGCAGCTCCACCGTGGAAGAACGCAGTGTCAGACAGTTGGGGACGAGGATCACACTGTATTCCATCTCCCCGACCGGGAACGCATCCTTCGAGACCTGCTTTCCGGCAGCCAGCTGCGGAAGCAGCGATTCCGCCACCAGATCAAAGTCCTGGAGTCCGTAGAGCAGCATGTCAAAGAGCGACAGGAACTGCCGGTCCATTTCCGAGCGGATCCCGCCGGTCTGGGCTTCATTGCCCCAGTACAGCCAGTAGGATTCCACGGGGTGGATCACACCGATCTTTTCTACCGCCTTGCCCCTGGTCATACAGGTGTTGACCCGGGCAAAGTAAGTCTCCAGCGTGCAGTATTCCCGGTACCATGGGGACTGGAAGCCGATGGAAGCCGGGTAATCCCTCTTCGCCTCGCCCTCCATGGAGGTCCAGAACAGGTGGGGGACTCTCAGCGTAACGCCCAGGGCAGCCTGCCAGTCGCCCTGGAGCTTATGTCCGCGGAAGTCAAAATCCCAGTTGGTGACCCCGTAGAGCTCGCTCATCATGCCCTCCCGGCCGTACTGGTGTACCGCGGACTGCGCCTGCTTCGCCGTGGAAAGCTCCCTGCGGTCGCAGAGCATGTCGATGCCGGGGATGGCAAAGGAGCGGTAGGAGCGCATGGCATCCCCGAGGGCTGACGTCTGGGATTCCAGAGTCTCTTCGCTTAACATGTGGCCGGTCAGCCGAAGGTTATGCGCCGCGCACCATGCTCCGATTGTATCCGCGAAGGCCTCGCTGAAGCGCTCCGCCACATGGTCGTGATATTCATACCTGTAAACCGATATCTTCCCCTCCGGAAGCTCCCAGACAAGCTCCGGTACGTGATCCATAAGGCTGCAGCCGTAAGCAGCCCGGAAAGTGTCCTCCAGATCGTCTGTCCAGGGAAGGGCGATCTTTTTTTCCTCCTCAGGGAAGCGAAGGGTCCCCTTGCGGGTAAACTGAGGCTCATCCGAAAAGATGGACGGGATCTCGCCGCCGAAGGACTCAGAGAATTCCCTGCAGTATGCTTCATGGGTCACTTCAAGGAAGCGCTCCACCGCCTTTTTGTCCAAAGTATTCAGGTACGCCTGGTTATTGTACCAGGGATCGTCCCCGGAGATCTCCAGGTAAGCATACCAGAGCTTCTCCCCGTCCCTCAGCTCCTCCTCGCCGGAGCCGATCCTGCGGTAACCCGCAAGGTATCCGTTTACCAGCTTTATGGCATAGCGGCCGAGTTCCTCCCTCTCCGCGCTGCAGGCTGCCTTCGCCGCGGAGGATTTTACCTGTCCTTCGTCCTCGTTTCCCTTAAGCTCCCCGGGGGATAAGACAAGGAAGCGGATGCGGTAACGGTGGTCCCTCGTGACAAGGCCGCCCGCAGCTCCGGAGGGCCAGCGGTCCTCATCATACAGGTAGGTGAGCATATCCCTCTTCTTCAGTTCATCCTTCGCGAAGCGAATCAGGTCCATGAATTCCCGGCTCAGGTAAGGGGTTGCCAGGCCGGTCCTGACATGCAGGTGGCCTCCTCCCATCCCCATTTCCTTGAGCGTATCCGCACACCGCGAGATATTCTCCCGGTCCATTCTGCAGTTCCAGGCCCAGAACGGCGCGCCGCGGTATTCCTTTGTCGGCTGTTCGAACAGTTCCCTCTCCAGTTTTTCCTTATTCGGATACAGCATAGTCTGCCTCTCTTCCCTGTTTTCTCAGAAACTCATTCCTGCTTACGCCTGATGCGTAAAGAATACTTTGGTTCTCCTGCGGCAGCGGAATGCCGCAGGAGAACCTTCAGGACTCTGTCACAGAATCCCGCATGGACAGCGATATTTGCACAATGGTCTTTAACTCTTTTCCCCTGTCCGGCAGGTCGGCAAGGATCTCCGGGTCTGTGCCGCGGTCGGGCAGCCTGCTCTCCTCTCCCGTGGAAAAAGATATCTCTGCCAGTTCCCGCACGTCGGTATAGAAGCGGTACGGACGGGGCGGAGTATCTTCCCCCTCCACCTTCAGGATGCTCTCGTCCGTATCTGCGTCCAGCGCCCAGGAAAGGAGGAGCGGCTTTCCGGCGGTATATGCGCAGACATCCTGCCAGGCTGTGGTTCTTATCTGCAGCCGCCCGTTGCTGGTCAGGCGGAGCCATCCCGCTGTGGTATGCTTAGGATCGGAAACCGTGATATGAAAGCCTTCAGGACCTACAAGCTCAGGGACAAGGGCAAGCTCCAGACATACCGACCGGCATTTGCCAAAGGTTCTTATTGCCCGGACGCAGTCATAAGGCTCGCAGTCTTTAAGCCGCAGGCTCCCGTCCGGCATTTCCTCCGCGCTCCCCCACTTAGGCTGGTAAAGATTCCAGGAATGCAGGCCTTTGCTGCCCTCCTCATCCCAGCCCTTTACCGGGATATGGGCGATCCAGATATCCTCCTTGTTCACCGAATAGGCGAGATAGATATCGTTTTCATCCGGGTGGTCCTCCGGGCGAAGCAGCCCTTCCGCGATCCCGCGCATATACTGGGGACCGAAGTCCTTCCAGAACCCGGCATAGCGCATGGGCGGCACCCACCCGTGGATCAGGCGCATCCTGTCAAACCGGAAACCGTCTCCGCTTCGCACCGCGCACATGGGGTAGCGGTGCTGGGAGTCCAGAGTAGGGTCATAGATCAGGGTAAAAGCGCCGTCCGGCATCTTCTGTCCCCATATTTTCTGTCCGCTCATGACAAGCGAGCGGGACTTTTCCGGCGTGGCAAAGGTCAAGCCGCCGTCATGGCTGACCGAGACAAAGGAATGCTTCCACAGTCCCACGACTGTGCTTTCATCGACGTGGTAGGAGCAGAAAGCCTGGTATTTCCCGTCCTTTGGGTGTTTGATGCGGATGATATCCTCCGCATCCCCGTTTTCCTCTGCCCAGCACTGGGTGACCAGCGGGCGGGACAGCAGCTCGTCACACGCTGCGACAAACCCTTTGTCCGGGGACTCCGTGTAGAGAGGATAGCGCAGCAGCTCATCCCTCCACCCGGCCTGATAGTTTGGCCGGATAAAGTAGATGGGGCCCAGCGAACCGTCCGCATAAAGCTCCCTCACCACCCGGCCGATCCCGCTGCGGTCCCAGGGTACGATCCATTTCTCCGGGGAATACCCGTAGAAACCGGACAGCAGGCATCTGTCCGCGCTGCTTCTGTAAAAGCTCATCCGCTGGTGCATGACAGCCGTCATATCCCCGCGATACTCATGCACATGCCCAAGGTCGTCTGTAATGCGGCATTCCGGCAGAGGATAGACCGGAAAGGAAACCGTAAAATCCTCCCATTTCCTCCCGTCCCGGGAACTGGCGAGCACAGAACAGCCCTCCCCCCCGTGCTCGTCCCTCGGGGTGCAAAGGTACTGCAGGTAAAACTTCCCGTGAAACCAGGTCAGGTCAGCGCCGTGCTTGTAGGTCCCGGAGGTCCCGTCGGCAAGTCCGGGATGCTCCCGGTTGGCCCGCACCACCTGATAGCAGCGCACCCCGGGGAGATATGGGATCCTCCCGTGATGATAGTCCGTATTCACTTCTTCGGAACCTGTATAGCAGGGAAGTTCCGCTGCTTTCATCTCCTGCTGCTCTTTACCCAATTCTCCGGTAAAACTCATGAATAACCCCTTGCTGCTGAGCGGCTGTGCTTAAGCGATATATGATATCTTACGACAACCGCGAAAAGATCGCAAAAAAGGCTGCTGCAAAAGCAGCAGCCACAGAGCACACGATGAAAGCCCCTGAACAGGGAACCGGGAGAAGGCCACAGACAGCCTGCATAATATGCTTTTCCTCTGCCGTAAGAGTGGCAGGATACCAGGCACCTGCCGCTCCCGTCGTCAGACTTCATCGCGCGGGCGCCCGCAGTTCAATGGTTTCATAATAGCTCTCCGCATCCGGCCGCGTCGAGCCAGGGCTTCCCCGGAGGGGATGCTTCTGCCCTTACTTAGCGTACTTCTCAAAGCACCATTTTGCGATCCTTCCGATCAGTTCCTCCGGCAGCGGCCGGTCATAGGGAATTCGTATCGTGCCCTTGCTTGTATCATATTCCGTGAGTTCCTCCGCGAACGCTGCAGCCGCCTCATCGCCGGGATAAAGACCCAGATGCTTCTTTGCTGCGGCGAAATGGATGATATTCCGGCCTTTCCAGTAGGTGGGCATGGACCAGGAGATCCGTTCCTCCGCATCGGGGAGCGCATTCTTAAGGATTTCCCGGACTTCCCTTAGTACGGGCTGGTATTTTTCGTCCTGTGCGGCAATGTATTCATCGATGTTCTGCGGCTTCACGCAGTAATGGTCCTGATTCTGCCTGCTGAATTCTC
>JAEEGL012868027.1_pt1 | contig 15563 bp, 6 predicted proteins | sample 9134231 | NCBI WGS metagenome assembly JAEEGL01 (sample SAMN16246548, study PRJNA631951) | gut metagenome | biome: gut microbiome; feature: rumen; material: fiber-attached | host: Bos | place: Iran: Karaj | collected 2018-10
GAAAGAGAAAACAAACAAAGTTCAATTTTATTTAATAACCCTTTTTTAAAAATTTTTATCTTATGTACAAAAAAATTTTTAGCGCGATCTTGTTCGGAGTGCTGACTATCGCTTCGACAAGTACGTTCGTGTCTTGTAAGGATTATGATGATGACATCAAGTACTTACAGGAACAGATCAACGAGCTGAACAACAAGAAGATTGCTGAAATCAACTCGACGATCACTGATCTGAAGAATGCTGATGCCAATCTTCAGAAGGCCATCGATGATGCCAAGACAGAACTTAAGAAGGACATCAGCGACGGCGACGCTGCCACCCTGGCTGCCGCCAAGTCCCTCATCGAAAAGGCTATCGAAGACTGCCAGAAGGCTTGCAAGGAGAACCTCGCTAAGTCTCAGCAGGAGCAGGATGCCAAGTACGACGAGGCAATCGCTAAGGTCAACCAGCGCGTTGACGATGTCGTGGCACTTCTCAAGGACCAGGAAGGTAACATCGTGGAAGTTGGCAAGCAGCTGCAGGCTCTCTCCAACAAGCTCTCCACTTTCGAGAGTGAGTTCGGTACCCTCAGCACCGCTTTCCGCGATGTGACCAAGCGCGTCACCAACCTCGAGGACGCTGTCAAGGCTCAGCAGGCTGCTATTGAGAAGCTCACGAAGGAAATCAATGGTACTGACGGCAATCCCGGCACAGCTATCGATCCTTCCTTAAAGCAGGAAATCGAGAAGGCAGGTTCCCGTATTAACGATCTTGAAAACAAGGTTAAGGATCTCCAGAGCAAATTGGACAACAAGTTCAAGGAGGTCATGGATAAGATCGGTGACGTTAACGGCACTGTTGCTCAGAATCTCGCTGAGCTCAAGGCTGCTCACGCTACCTTCGCTACCAAGACTGATCTTGAGAATCTTAGCAACGAAGTGGCTGGCGTCCGTGCTGAGGCTCAGGCTCTCGCTACTGAGGTTAGGGGTCTGGACGTTATGCTCGCCCTGTTGGCTCAGGATCTCCGTTCTCTCGTTCTGATGCCGAAGCTCTACGTTGACGGTATCGAGACCATCGAGTATCCTTATCTGATGTATGCTCTTCTGGACATTACTCCTAAGTATAATATCACCCGTTCCGAGCGTGATGTTTATCCGCGTGCCGTACAGCTTCGCGACATTCAGGACTTCCAGGATAGAACTTTGAACGACTCTGTCTTCTACGGTCCCGTATGGCAGGTTGACTACCACATGAACCCGGGCAATGCTGATGTCGTTTGGGAGGACATCCTCGGCTACTATGCTTACAATGCAGAGGTTATCTCTACTCGTGGCATCTTTGACGAGCACCCCGTTACCAATAAGAACGTCACCTTCGGTATCACTTCTCCCGAGAAGTTTGATAACTACTATAACACGAATGACCTCGCTTGGAAGAACGCTAACGGCATCCTGACCGCTGGTATCCAGATCAAGAACGTCAATCTGATCGACCGCTACGGTAATCCTGCCACTGGCACCGCTACCTTCCCCGGCGATGTTGCTGAAAGCACCAACAGCGCTAAGAACGTGATCGTTGCCCTGCAGGTTAAGAGCACCGTCAACGGTGGCGAGACCAAGAAGGACACTGTCATCACTTCCGACTACGCTCAGCTCCTTCCCGAGAAGATCAAGATCGAAGGTCTGATCTGGAACGCTCATCCCGACTATTGGGATAAGGACAACGACCGCATCAAGGATTTCTGGGAGAACAAGAAGGGTTATGGCCCCGCTCACGCTCAGTCTCCCACTGTACATCCTCAGACTGGTCTGCCTAACACTTACGGCGCACAGAATCCCGCTGGTTGGGACTATGGCTATCGCAAGGGTGATCAGAACCGCACGATGGGTCGTGATACCATCTGCCCCGTCAACAAGAACTGGTGCCACGTTTGGGCTACTCCTGAAGAGGCTCTGCTGCACCCGGCTGACATCGAACTCTATGTTCACAACCGCAGCGGTATCAAGCTGATCCAGTACCTCGGTGTTCACTACTTCTGGGAGCAGAATCCTCCTCTCACCGAGAATGTTAGGGCTCACGCCGGTGTTAAGACTTGGAAGTACGATGCTATTGAGCTCCGTCGCCTCGGCCTCGTTTGGGAGTTCGATACTCTTGACTACTTCGTTGACCGCAACCAGACCCACGACAGCCGTTACATCACCATCGACCACGCTGACGGTACCATCATCGCTCAGAACGTTAAGGAGAGTGGTGCTACCTATGAGGACGAGACCGCTACTGCTGTAGGTCGTGAGCCTCTGGTACGTGTACGTCTGTATCACATCAACAATGGTAAGGATAAGCCCGTCCTCGACGGTTACATCCGCGTTCACATCACTCAGCCCGAGCTCCTCGAGGTTGACAAGTATCCCGCATGGAACGTTACGTTCGACCTCTGCAACGATGCTAGAACTCAGACTACCACATGGGCACAGTTCAGCAAGTGGGTTCTCACCGATGAACTGAACAACATGGAGAAGGAGCAGTTCGACGCTAACTATCAGGGCGACTACACTGGCGCACTTCTCGGCACCGATAAGGAAATGACTCAGTACAGCAAGCCTCGCTCGACTACTTCTGAGAACAAGTTCTATGGCTACAAGCAGCTCAACGACCTCGCCGCTGGCGTGAAGCCCACTGTGAACGACAAGATTGGTCACATCTATGAGGTTTACGATCCCGTTGGTACAACCAACCACACCTACTTCTGGACGATTACCGCTGAGGAGATGGAAGCTCTGACGCACGACCAGGCTACTTGGGACAATGTTGTTACCATCGACCGCTATGTGCACTACACTGGTCACTTCTACAGCACTGCACTTCCCAACAATGGTGGTGCTAAGTACGATGACATCTTCATCCGTCTGACTCTGAAGATCAAGCGTGCTGAAGTTCCCGCTTCTGTCACCAGCAAGCGCGACGAGAACTACTGGTACAACGAGTTCGGTAGCTGGAGACGCTTCGAGAATCCTCTCTTCGACAAGAAGGCCACAGAGACCACTGACGTTGATCGTCTGCACTCCGTAGCTTGGAATACTCCTTATCCGCAGGATGGTCTCGGCAACACTTCTCGCACTGTGCCTTGGCGTAACAACATCCTCTCCGCTTGGGATGGCAACAAGGTTAACGTGACCAACGCAACTGGTGGTTCGAAGTTCTACTTCGCTCCGTTCGAATATGAGATCAAGGCTCTCGACGGTACAGTTTACATCGTAACTCCTCGTCGTGGTAGTGGTGATAACATCTTCAACCAGTTCATCTGCAAGTACTGGAACGAGAAGCACGCTTATCAGCTCGATCAGGCTAATCCGTTCAACAGCGCTAAGCTTGAGGAGAACAATAAGATCTTCCAGAAGTGTGCTATCGCTTACCAGCCCTCTATCGAAGGCATCAAGGCTAACTACAACATGAATGTTGCCGCTATCGCAGACTACAGCGCTTGGCCTAAGGCTGACGGTGTATTCTCCAACGATACCCTCTATGCTGTCACGAAGGCTGCTTACAGCACCGCTCAGGAGTATGAGCCTATCGCTATCATCACGAACACCAACACTCAGAATGGTGGTCACGTAGTACTCCTCCACGAGTATGTACAGAACAAGTGGTTGAACACCGACGCTCAGCCCAGTGGCAACAAGTACACTCAGGCTAACGAATGGGATAAGGAGAATGCTTATGCAGAGGCTTGCGTCAATGCAGTAGGTTATGTCACCGTTATCGATCGTGACGCTGATGGTCTGATGACCGGTAAGTTCGAAGACCATGGTAATCCTCTCGAGAAGCAGCTGCGCAGCTATGTTGGCGTTATCGCTACCAGCAAGTGCAACATCGCTAACCAGATGAACGACCAGCGCACGAAGAACTTCACCGTCTTCCAGATGCCTTGGGAGCGTCCTATCAACCTCCTCCAGGAGAATGACTTCGTCATCGACGCTAAGACCAATGCTGACTACATCTACATCGTAGATCTCGTTAAGCTGTTCGACTGGCGTGGTGTCAACGAAGGCCACATGTGGGGTGATACTCCTAACTATTGGGGCCGTACCGACTGGTACAAGCACCAGTGGCTGTGGGCATACTACAATGTGAAGAACATTAAGGTTGACCTCCGCACCAACAAGGTGATGACGAACCTCTCTGACGCAGGTCAGGATGGCCGCAAGAACTCCTTCAAGGCTCTGAGCACTGTTTCTAACATGGTTCAACTGACCGCTAAGGGTGTTGCCGGACTCGTAGAGTTCAAGTTCCCGGACTTCGGTGCTGATGCAAACTTCCCGCTCCGCACTTCACCTCGCGACTACAATGCAGTATCTGAGAATCAGGAGTTGATCGAGTACATGGGTCTTGACAATGCTGAGATGGAGACTCTCGATCCCGAGAAGGCTCAGTTCGGCTACATCAAGTACGAGAACAATGGCGACAACGTCCACGACTTCGAGGTCAAGGTTCCGTTCACCATCGTTTACGACTGGGGTGAGATCTTCGACCAGCCCATCACGATTCACATCCACTACACTCGTGGTAACTAATCCACAGTGTTAACGTGAACCAATAATGCTCTTAATAGAGAGTGCGTCTAAAGAGAGTTAGGCGCACTCTCTTTTTTACCAACAAAATCTGTAAGAAGTACAAAGTACAAATATGAAAAAGGTATTCTTTTCTCTTTTGACGATTGCTCTGGTTGTGTTTGCTGCTTGCAAAGGTGGGCAAAAGTCAGAGAGTATGGTGTTCCAGGAAGGCCTGACGGCCCAGGACAGCACCATCATGCTGCAGAAATGCGACAGCTGTATGCAGTTCCTTCAGGAAGGTCGTCTTGATGACGCCCTTGCCATGCTCGTCGAATACGACGACAGCCTCCAGCAGGTGTCTCCGCTGAGCGATGAGACGCGTGCCTCCTGCATGAGAAAATTCACGTTGTTCCCCGTGCTTAAGTACGAGCTTGTCTATGTCTCGTTCATCGAATCGGGTGTCAACGATGCCAAATACGAAGTGCAGTTCGGTCCTGATGAGGCCGGCGCACCCAAGACGTCCTTTATGTTCAACCCTGTTAAAGTTAATGGCCAGTGGTATCTCTGTGTGAAGAATGCCACGCAGTCCCTTGACAACTTCAATCGCTAATATATATATAATAAGGTATCCATGAAACGAGTCCTGTTACCTCTATTCCTTCTCTTGCCTCTTCTGGTTTCAGCCCAGAAGCGTCACGAATACATATTCGATTTCACGAATCCCTTTGGTCTTCTTCCAAAGGTAGAACTTCAAGATCCTGACTATAACGGTGCGGAAATAAGTCTTCAGAATACGGTTTTCAAGACTGCTGACGGCATGGTTTCAGTGAGTTTCAAAGGTCGTGATGAAGATGGCCGTGGTGGTGTCTTTAAGACGGGTTGGATGGATGAAACGACCGGTCTGTATGATCACTTCCTCTTCATCGCCCGTGGCGGTGAGATGCGTGTGACGGCAAATGGCGTGCAATTGGATTCGTTGATCTTCAGTCCCGAGAGCTACGTTGGTAACCTTAAGCTGATCGAACCTTCGGCTATCGGTCTCGTCGATGCCCGCAACGAGAGTTGGTTCAGCGATGGTGCGACTGGCGTCACGGAATTGTTGTACCGTAATTATGGCCAGGTTCCTGAGATCCGCAGCTTCAAGGTGATCTACCGCTCACCGATGGATGTGCTGGAACCCTTCCGTGTGACACCGGCTGATAAGTCAGAAGTTCATAGCATCGAGACGATAGAACTCTCCTTCGCACAGGCTGTCAAGTTGGGCAGCAATGCCAAGTTCGAGCTGACTGGTCCGCGTGGCTTCAATCCTGTCTTGATGAATGCCAGCGTTGTCGGCAACAAGGTCGTCCTGTCCTTGCCCGACGGCGTAACGATTGACGAGTCTGTTGTGGCCCGTCGCGGTGACTATACCCTGACGATTGCTGCTCAGTCCATCATCGGCGACGACGAAGATGGTTACTACAACAAGAAGACGGTCTATACCTTCAAGGTTGTCGAAGCTTTCAATAAGTTCGAAAAGGTCAGTGTATGGCCTGACGATCAGGCCGAGCAGGTCGTTGAGATCCCCAATAGCATCATTGTCGGCTTCCCCGCTGAGGTGGGTAAGTTCTCTGCCGACGAGTTGAAGCTGGTTGACCGTGAAGGCAAGACCGTCCGTACGCTGAAGGCCCAGTGGCTCGATGAAAGCGAATATGTCGAAGGCTTACCTTATTATAAGCATGATAAGGATATCTACACGTTCGTGAAGTTCGTGTTCTCCGGCGATAAGACCGCCGCGGTCAAGGCAACCGGTATCTATCAGTTCACGGTTCCCGAAGGTTTCATCTGGAACAATGAGTATGATGCAGAAGCAGCCGATGAAGGTGTTTCGGCCGGAGCTCGCTTCAATCCTGAGTTCACGATTACCTACAATGTCAACGGTGTTGTCTATCCTTCCGACGAAGTGCTGCAGGCCGCCAAAGACCTGTTGGCTGTCACCGGCGCAGGCTACCCTGCAGCCAACAGCCCGGCTCGTCTTCTCCTGCAAGGCTTGGTTGAAGAGGGTGTCGGAGCTGATGCCGTCTTCGAGGAAGCGATGGCAGCGTTCTATGCTGAGACCGTCATCGAACTGCCCAAGGATGGTTACTATCTTCTCTCTGCCGTTGATCCTGAAGGCAATCAGGTTTACGTGGGCTATGACAATGGCAAGGTCATCCTGACGCGTGCCGAAGCCGATGCCGCTCATCTGTTGGCTACCGTCAACCAGGACGGCACCATCTATTTCGAGACTCCCGATCACAAGTTCCTGACCCAAATGATGCCTGGCAGCAACAACGTCAGCGCCGCGAAGGGTAAGGCCAATAATCTCACCTTCGGCCGTCTCGTGCTGAAGGACGACGAGGGCAACGACCTCTTCACACCTCAACAGCTGTTCGGCCTTTGGAGCATCAACGGTATTATCGCAACCAATGACGAAGGCGTTGACGTAACAGCCTATGCATTAGTGAATCTTCAAAGCCTCTCCTTCGGCACCGATCGCGACAAGTCGTTGCGTTACTTCTCGACGTCGCAGACCAATGCATTCCGTCTGACGGAGACCGATGCACCGATACCAGCCGCCACCTATACCTTGGATCCTGCGCCCAGCGCTTCCTTGGAAGCCCTGCAGCGCATCGTCATCACGTTCACCAACGTCGATGACGTGAAGGTTGTGGATAACGCCAAGACGTTGATTACGCTCGTGGGTACCAATGCTTTGAAGTACAATCCTTCAAAGGTCAGTCTCGTCGAAGGCTCCAAGAATAAATATCTGCTCTACTTCGAGGAAGTGAAGGCCGGTTCCTACACGCTGACTATCCCCAAGGGTACATTCACTTGGACTTATGACGAGCGTGTGGTTCCAATTGCAGAGATCAAGGAAAGCTATACCGTACGCAGCGGCATCGACTTCAACTACGATTTCATCAACCGTTACCGCACCTTCAACTATGACCAGCTCAGCATCGACCAGCCCATCAGCTCCACCGATTTGGGCACGTTCCGCATGTTTGTCAGCGGTGCCGAACTGATTCCGGATCCCAACCGTACGGTTCTGATCACCGACTTGTATGAGTTCAATACGATAGCCCGCGGTCACTTTGAGTTAGACCCCACCTTCGATGTACCCGAATTTGACGATGTCCACGGCATTCGCTTCGTGCTCGATGAGCCGAAGTCGCTGAAGATGTATTCGGTAGCCCCGGATGTCTATCAGTACAAGATTCCCGCTGCTACCTTCGGCGATGCTGCCTTCGGTCAGTGGCTGAAAGATCCTCAGTCCGTCTCGAAGCGCGACTGCCATGTCAATCCGGAACTGACACCGTTTGTACGTGTCAACGACGACCTGATCAATATGATCCTTACGCCGGCTGCTCTGTCATCCGTCCATTCCTTGTCCGAGATAACGATCTCGTTCCCCAACTACGAACAAGTGGAGTTCACGGGCAGCAGCTACATCAGCGTGATGAACACGATGACAGGTGAGTATCTTGATGCTACCCTTGAGCGTGTCGAGGGCACTGGCAACCAGTTCCGCTTCGTCTCCACCGAGCAGCTTCTCAGCGGCAACGATAACGACGAGTATCAGATGACGTTCCTCCGTGGCGCCTTCAAGTGCGGTACCACCGTCTCTATCCCCAGCTATAACGACATGTCTGTCTATTTCTTCGGCAAGGCAGGCGGTGGCGATGCCATCGAGTCTGTTGACGCCGCTCAGCAGCAAGGTGTCATCTTCGACCTCTCCGGCCGTCGCGTCAAGGATATGAATAAGGCCGGCATCTATATCGTCGGTGGACGCAAGGTCGTGGTGAAGTAGAAAACAGAGATGAAAGATTAGAGATTAGAGATAAAAGATTAGAGATATAAGATCAATTAAATAAAGTTTTATTGTTTAACACCTTTTCAAAAACTAAAAGAAGTATGAAAAAGTTGATGTTAATGGCAGCTCTTGCATTTGCTGCCTTCACGACGGCCTCCGCTCAGCAGCAGGAGCCTGAAGTGATTACAGAGTTCAAGCCTCACCTCTTCCTGCAGCTGCAGGGCGGTGCAGCCCACACCCTGGGCGAGGCTAAGTTCAAGGAACTGATCAGCCCGACGGCTCAGATTGCTCTCGGTTACCAGTTCAACCCCGTCCTCGGCCTGCGTCTGCAGGGTAGCGGTTGGGAGTCCAAAGGCGGTTGGATCAATCTTCCTGCCGGCACCCAGCTTGACAACGTTTACAAGTGGAACTACGTGAGCGCCGGTCTTGACCTGAAGATCAATCTGGTTAACCTCTTCGGTGGCTGGAAGCACAAGCGTGTCTTCGGCATGAATCTCATCCTTGGTGGTGCCGCTAACATCGGTTTCAAGAATGACGATGCCATTGCTCTTAACCAGGCTTTGCAAAACCAGAAGGGTTATGAACTGGAGTATCTGTGGACCGGCACGAAGGTTCGCCCCGTCGGCCGCTTCGGTCTTGACTTCGACTTCCGCTGCTCCGACCGCGTGAGCATCAATCTCGAAGGCAACGCCAACATCCTCTCCGACAAGTACAACTCCAAGAAGGCAGGCAACCCCGACTGGTACTTCAACGCCCTCCTGGGTTTGAAGATCGCTCTCGGTCCCACCGTCAAGTACACCGTCATCGAACCTCCTGTGGTCATCATCGAGGAGCCCAAGCCCGAACCCAAGCCCGAGCCCAAACCCGAACCCAAGCCCATCATCAAGAAGCCTGAGATGAAGACCGAGATCTTCTATCCCATCCGCGAGGTTGTTCCCACTGGCAGCGAGGCTACCAAGCTGGAGAACCTGATCGCCTTCCTGAAGGAGCACCCCGAGACCAAGGTTGACGTGAAGAGCTATGCCGATGCTGGCACGGGTAACCCGAAGATCAACGTGATGTACGCTCAGAAGCGTGCCGACAACGTCAAGAAGGCCCTCATCGAGGCCGGTATCGACGAGTCCCGCATCACGGCTGCCAGCTTCGGTGACACCGTACAGCCCTACAGCGAGAACGACAAGAACCGCGTTTCTATCGCTATCGCGAAGTAAAAGAAAAAATGAAAGGGTGAAATCACTTTTTCACTTTTCTCTAAAAAAAGCCGCCGTTTTGGCGGCTTTTTTCATTTTAATATGTATCTTTGCGGCGAAAATGGACATTCACACCAAAGAATGCCCCTCTAATGTCGTTATGGAAACAAAGCAAGAACAGACGCAGTTGCCCGAGAACGCTTTTCGCGAACTGCATGAAGGAGAACAGTATGAGCCGCTGATGCGTGCGGATAAAGTATATCCCGAAGTCAACGTGTGGAGCGTGGCCTTGGGCATCGTGATGGCGGTGCTTTTCTCCGCCGCTGCAGCTTACCTCGGCTTGAAGGTCGGCCAGGTTTTCGAGGCCGCCATCCCCATTGCCATCATCGTCGTCGGCGTGTCCACGGTGGCCAAGCGCAAAGGAGGCTTGGGCGAGAACGTGATTATCCAGAGCATCGGTGCCTGTTCGGGCAGTGTCGTGGCGGGTGCCATCTTCACGCTCCCGGCGCTGTATATACTCCAGGCTAAGTATCCTGAGATGAGTGCCGACTTCATGAGCATCTTCCTGAGCTCTTTGTTGGGCGGCGTGCTTGGCATCCTGTTCATGATTCCTTTCCGCAAGTATTTCGTCAAGGACATGCACGGCAAGTACCCCTTCCCCGAGGCTACGGCGACGACGCAAGTGCTGGTTAGCGGTCAGAAAGGCGGCGGTCAGGCTAAGCCGTTGTTGATGGCCGGACTTGTCGGCGGATTGTATGATTTCATCGTGGCTACCTTCGGATGGTGGAACGAGAACTTTACGACCCGCGTGATAGGGTGGGGTGCCACTTTGGCCGATAAGGCTAAGCTGGTGTTCAAGGTGAACACAGGTGCTGCCGTGCTGGGCTTAGGCTACATCGTCGGTTTGAAATACGCCTCCATCATTGCCTTCGGTTCACTTGCCGTGTGGTGGATTATCGTTCCTGGCATGGCTTTGCTATTTCCCGACACGGTGCTGAACCAATGGGATCCCTCCATCACCACGGCCGTAGGCGACATGCCTCCCGAACAGATCTTCCGTGCTTATGGCAAAAGTATCGGCATCGGCGGCATCGCTATGGCAGGCCTGATAGGCATCTGGAAGAGCCGCGAGATTATCATTGGTGCCGTGAAGCGGTTGAAGCCATCCGGCGATGCTAAGCTTTCCGGCTCATCCGAAATAGAATCGACGCCTCGCACACAGCGCGATCTGCCCATGAAGATCATCGCTGTTGGAGCAGCAGTTACCATTCTTGTGACTTTCCTGTTCTTCTGGTTCAATGTCATGCAAGGCAGCCTGCTCTTTGCTGTTGTAGGCATCCTGCTTGTTGCTATCATCGCTTTCCTGTTCACCACCGTTGCAGCCAACGCCATCGCCATTGTCGGCACCAATCCCGTATCGGGCATGACGCTGATGACGCTGATCCTGGCTTCCGTTGTCATGGTTGCCGTTGGTTTGAACGGCACGGGCGGCATGGTGGCGGCGTTAATCATGGGCGGAGTCGTATGTACGGCCTTGAGCGTTGCCGGTTCTTTCATCACCGACTTGAAGATCGGTTATTGGCTGGGCACCACCCCTGCCAAGCAGGAGACGTGGAAGTTCCTCGGCGTGCTGGTCTCGGCTGCCACGGTCGGCGGCGTGATGATCCTGTTGAATGAGACCTACGACTTTGCTTCCGGCGAGCTGGCTGCTCCGCAGGCTAATGCCATGGCGGCAGTCATCGAGCCGCTGATGAGTGGAGTCGGGGCTCCTTGGATTCTTTACGGCATCGGTGCCGTCATCGCGCTCATCCTCACGTGGTGCGGCGTTCCAGCTCTTGCTTTCGCCCTGGGTATGTTCATTCCGTTGGAACTGAACATCCCGCTTGTCGTCGGCGGTGCCATCAACTGGTATGTCACCTCCCGCTCCAAGGATGCTGCCGTTAATGCTGCTCGTGGCGAACGCGGCACATTGCTCGCCAGCGGTTTCATCGCAGGTGGAGCCCTCATGGGCGTTGTCTCTGCCTTGCTGCGCTATCTTGACTTCAATCCCATCAATCCCGAGTGGCTGGCCAACCCGATGTCGGAGGTCTGCTCGCTCATCGCTTATGTACTCCTTATTATATATATGGTGAAAGCGAGCCTGAAAGTTGAGAGTTGAAAGTTGAGAGTTGAAAGTTGAAAGTTGAAAATTGAAAGTTGAAAGTTGAAAATTTAAAACTTACCATAATACCGTATGTTATGAAAACGAAACGATTATTCATGTTGACAGCTTTCGCGATGCTGATGAGCATCGCGGGCTATAGCCAGGAGTGGCAGCGGCTCTCGGCTCCCATCATGACGCCTTGGGGCGAGCAGATTGACCCTGAAAACGTGTGGCAGGAGTATCCTCGTCCGCAGTTGGTGCGTCCCGATTGGATCAACCTCAATGGCGTGTGGCAATACTTCCGCCGCGATAATACGCAGACCTTGACCTATGTGCGTTCCGCGAGCAGCTTCAAGCAGCGCATCCTCGTGCCTTTTGGCGTCGAGTCGGCGTTGTCCGGCATCATGCACACCGACTTGGGCACAACGGCCAATTCAACGCTGATGTATCGTCGCACCTTCGAACTGACCGATGCCTTTAAGGGCAAGCGCACGCTCCTGCACTTCGGTGCCGTGGACTGGCGTTGCGTAGTCTTCGTGAACAAAACGAAGGTAGGTCAGCACGATGGCGGCAACGACCCCTTCACGTTCGACATCACGGACTATCTCACCGAGAGCGGCGAACAGGAGCTGCAGGTCGCTGTCTATGACCCCAGCAGCCGTGGCGGTCAGCCGCGCGGCAAGCAGACGACCAATCCCGGAAGCATTTGGTACACCAGTTGCAGCGGTATCTGGCAGACCGTTTGGCTCGAGCCTGTCAGCTCATGTTATATTGAACGCTACGAGGTCGTACCCGATGCCGAGAGCGGTACGGTGAAGGTGAAAGTGCTCGCCAACGACCCGACCTGTAAGTTCTACCTCATAGCCCGCGATGGCGAGGACATTGTGGCCACGACCGAGAAGACGGCCGTCGGCGAGGAAGTCACCATGACCATTCCCAATGCCAAACTTTGGTCGCCCGACTCTCCCTTCTTATATAATCTGGACATCTATCTGACGATGGAGAATTGCCAGGACTGCGACAAAGCCCGTGGCTATTTCGGCCTCCGCACGCTCTCCAAGGGCATGGTTGACGGCCATCCTGCTTTCCTGCTCAACGGCAAGCCGCTGTTCATGTACGGCCCGCTGGATCAGGGCTGGTGGCCCGATGGCTTGCTGACGCCGCCTTCCTACGAGGCCATGATCTACGACCTGAAGGCGATCAAGAGAATGGGTATGAACATGGTGCGCAAGCATATCAAGGTGGAGCCCGACCTGTGGTACGAATGGTGCGACCGCAACGGCCTCATCGTCTGGCAGGATATGCCCAACGGCAGCGAAAGCGGCAGCCTCGGCACGAAGGAGGAATTGCAACATATCTTCTACGAAGAGAGTGAACGCATCGTCCATGCCTTGAAGCAGCACCCGTCCATCTGCGTGTGGGTGCCGTTCAACGAAGGTTGGGGTCAGGATGCCGGCTCGGGTGCCGGCCACACGATGCGCGGTTATCTCGTCGTACGCAATGCTGATGCCGACCCCGGCCGTTTGATGAACGCCGCTTCCGGATGGACGGACTTCGAGATAGGCGACATCACCGACGCTCACAGCTATCCCACGCCCAACGGCATGGCCAATACACGCAACGACCGTGTCAATGTCTGCGGCGAGTTTGGCGGTATCTCTTATCTGATCGAGGGCCATCTCTGGGGCGGCAATGACCAGGTCTATACGTCGGTTGAGGATGGCGATGTCTATACCACCCGCTTCAACCAATACACCTCAGCCCTGCAGAGCCTTCAGATTTCCAAGGGTCTCTGGGCCGGCGTCTATACGCAGGTCACGGATGTCGAAAAGGAGAACAACGGTTTCCTGACCTATGATCGCAAGGTGTGGAAGATCAATGATGAGCAGGTAGCCTCCATCCGTCGTAACATCGAGAAGACGATTCACCAGCGTCTGTCCGATGCCGTCAGCGTCGTCAGTGCGGGCGACAATTCGTCAAACATATCCTGGCGCTACACCACCGATGAGCCCGCAGCCGGCTGGGAAAAGGCGACCTTCGACGACAGCTCATGGAAGCGCGGCATAGCAGGCTTCGGCGACATCAGCCAGCCCGATGCCCGCGTCCAAACGAAGTGGAGCACACCGGAGATATGGATCCGCCGTCAGTTCAAGTTCGACGGCCTCACGGCAGACGACCTCCCCAACCTCTGCCTGCGTATCTTCTACGATGAGGACTCCGAGGTCTATATCAATGGCGTGCTGGCCTTCAGCATCACGGGCTACAACACTACTTACCAGCTCTTTGACATCTCCGATGCAGCCCGCAACGCCATCAATCTCGAGGGCACCAACGTCATTGCAATCCATACGAAGCAGACCAGCGGCGGACAGTACATCGATGCCGGTTTCAGCCTCCGTACCTATAAGGACAACTCCGAGCTGGTCGTCGAACCGTTGGCGGAGCTTAACTTGCCCGAGTTCTCCGAGGACTCCGAGAAGGCCTACCTCTTCTGCTACTCCAAACCTGGCACGCCACGTATGTTCTATGCCTATAGCTACGATGGCCTGACTTGGAATACGATGAACGAGGGGAACAGTGTTTTTGGCGTCACCGATGGTCAGCCCGCTGTGCTGCGCCCTTTTATCCGCAGGCTGGAGGACGAGAGCGGTAACGTCACCTTTCATCTCGTTTTTGGAGGAGACAGCGGTGCCTCCGGCCTGTACCATTGGACATCTAACGACCTTTTCACCTGGAAACCCCTCAGCGGCACCGACGGCAAGGTGTTCGATTCTGAAGCCATCGCGCCAGAGATGGATTACGATTCGGGCACGAAAAACTACGTCTATTACTGGTCCATCCCTTTCGAAGATATGTTTATCCTGAAGTATTCCCGCACGAAGGACTTCGAGACATTCTCGCGTGTCGCTACCTATTTCTCACCAGGCTACTCGGCGCGTGATCTTACCACTTTTCTGGTCGATAACAATTACGTAGCGCTCTACACCGACCCCGAGAGCCGTGGCCTGTGTTCTGCCATCAGCCGTAGCCTGAACCCTCAGCGCTCAAAGTTCCAGGGCTTCAAGCTTGCTTTCTCCAATCCCCACATCATCATGTCGCCGACCGTCTTTCCTGCCTTCGACGGCAGCGGTTGGTTCCTTTTCGGCACCGAGCAGGGCAACAAGAACATCTATTGTGCCGCCAAGGCCTCTGCTTCGAACATTGTCTGGCGTATGTATGAGAATGCCACCTGCGGCCTGCCGAAGGACGCCGAAGGAGGGAAGGTGACGGTCGTCACGCGCAGCGAACTCGAACGACTCACCAAACTCTTCAGCGGGATAGATACAGCCGTGGAGGTTGTTCGGTCGCGACCGAACGATCAACACGTTAATAGGTATAACCTGAAAGGAATAAAGGTGTCGGAGCCGACGTCTAAAGGCGTTTACATTATCGACGGGAGGAAAACGGTTGTCCAATGAGGGGTTAATTGTCAAATCATTAATAGTAAAATTGCAAACGACTAATCGTTACATCATAAAACATTAAATCATAAATTACTTTTATGTCATTAATTGAAAAGATTGTGGCACGGGCGCAGGCAAATCCTCAGCGCATCGTGCTGCCCGAGGCTGAAGAGGAGCGCACGCTCATCGCAGCCGACAAGGCGCTGGCCGACAAGTTGGCTGACATCATTCTCATCGGTAATTCTGCCAAGGTGCAGGCACTGGCCGAGAAACACGGTCTCACGCACATCGGCGAGGCTACGCTCATCGACCCCGAGAACTACGAACGCAGCGAGGAATTGGCTCAGCTGCTCTGCGAACTGCGCAAGAGCAAGGGCATGACCATCGAGCAGGCTCGCGAGCTTGTGAAGAATCCCTTGTACC
>JAEEGL013375879.1_pt1 | contig 15563 bp, 27 predicted proteins | sample 9134231 | NCBI WGS metagenome assembly JAEEGL01 (sample SAMN16246548, study PRJNA631951) | gut metagenome | biome: gut microbiome; feature: rumen; material: fiber-attached | host: Bos | place: Iran: Karaj | collected 2018-10
GATACAAACCGGATGAACTCGCACCCACACTTCCGAAGGGTCCGCTTGACGGTCATAAATCGATGACATCAGCCAAGCTGTCAGCTGTTCGCGAGATGTCTGAAATGGTGCCAGCTAAGCTGACAATTGAGCATGGTGATACAGATCGCATGCGTAGGCAGATTATGTCTGATGAGCATATCCTGGGTGGTTCTGCGATTGAGTATCCGTCAAGTGCTACGATTGATTTGCGTAAAGCTGTTGGTCGATATGGCAACATGTCAATCAAAGGTGCTGGTGAAGATATATCCGAGCCGATTCATCTTGGTCCGATCGATCTGGGTCCTACTGATGGTGAGCGTCTCGAGGAACATCTTGATGATCTTATTGATCGACGTAAACGATTTGCTGGTAATTCATGTGAAGCGATGGGAATGGAGGTGGATTGACATTATGGCATCATCTCAATTGGATTTATCCGTCGTCATTATTACTAAAGAAGAACGATGGGTCCTAAATCAGTTGTATAAAACGATTGATCTAGCGCTCAACAATATTGAACACGATATTGTATCAATCGATGATGCACAACATAAGATCAAAAATTTGTGTTACTCGGATGAAAAACTGAATAACAAAATCAGACAATATTTAGAGACTGGCATTAAGTTGAAGAAAAAAGATATCAGTAAACAGACCGCAGATATGAAGCGTCGGTGTATTCATATGCGCATACTGCTGCGTCGTAAAATAATTCCGGAATGTAAAGCGGTATATGATGCCACAAAACTTCTGGATGAAAGAGAAGCATGTGCTACCAGCCGAGTATTCAATTACACAAAGTTTTTCAATGCTTCCAGAAACTTCCGCACGAAATACCAACGATTCAAGAAATACTTGGAGGAGTTATAATGAACTGGAAGAAACGTAAAAGATTGCGTCGTATTGCGCAGCATTATGGATACACTCATTACTGGGAATACAAACGTAATCTGAAGTTTTGTATTCATTACGCCGCATTCGAGTATGCACTCAAGAACTGTTTGATTCATTGGTCAGAGGTTCTTCCTAGAATGAATCAGATGTTTTGCAAAGCCGGACTTCCTGAGTATTGTATGACTCAGGAAGAATGGTATGCAAAAGTAATGGACGCTGTCAATGAGAGGGAACGTCAACAAGACGAGGTGATCTTTCAGTTTATTGACAACGAATTCATGTCTCAATCCATGAAAGTTGACAAACCCACAAACATCGTGGTTGAACACAACTTTCACAAGCAGCTCGAATCGACGGTCAGTGAAATGTGTGATCGAACACGGAAAGAACGACTTGGATTTGTTGACTACATGGGAATCACAAAACTCAAACCTGAATGGAATGGGTTATTACCTACACCGGAGGATTTGAAAAATGAACAGACGCCAAAAGAAGAAACTTGAAAAACGCCGTGGATACTTCAGATATTCCAAATACAAGGAATGGAAACTGATTCTTGATTTCGGTATGAAGCACGGTGGACAAACATTCTACGAATGGTTTGTCGAAGGTAAACATCGTTCCGAAGCGCATAAAGCGGGAACCGGGTTTGACATGTTGCTTATCACAACCAGCAAATCTGGAAAAGCTATCAAGCACATGCAGATTGCACAGGGATGTTATCCGTCAACACAGACATCATCAAATGATGTATCGGACACTACACTGAGTTTCACAGCGAACTTCCACAATGGTGAATGTACAAACGACGTATTCCAGGAAGTGTATAGCAGATATCAGGAATGGTTAGGAGGTATTCAGAAATGAAATGTTTAGAATTCCCACCAACACCGTTTGACGAGTGCAACTTCGAATTTCCGGCTGACATGAAAAAGCTTGTCGACTTTCTCGAAGCGGATCATATCAAGATCAACTGTGATTTGATGACACTCGAGAAACTGTGGTTTGCTTTCTCGGAAACTTGGTCTGCGCATTTTCTGAACGTGAGCAACAACGATGCGGACGACACTTATCCGAGATTCCTTGAATGGGTCAAGGACATTGACATCGACACCGCTGATCATATGAATTACTATGGGGCGGTAAATCTGACCGTGTGTCGTCCATGGGACAATAAAACTGAGGAGGATGATGAATGAATCGTCTGTATTTTTGTGCGTTGTATAAGTATCTCGACGAAAAGAGATATCATGCGTCGTATGTTCATGTGAAACCCGACCACTACTGGGATCCATACACGCTGATTAGATTTCAGAGACTCGACCCGAAACCTGCAGATCCGGATAATCCTGACATTCAGATTCTGTTCGTGTATCTGTCATACAACCAGGGTCTATGCATCATCGACCCGAAAGCAATGGAAATGCTTATGCTCAATGGACGGTTGTATTATCTGAACTATGCTGATCCGGATTGGGTCGAACAGGGTACTGAATTCAAGAAATCAGAAATGCTCAAAGAGCTTAACAAAGATAAACCGTTCCACAGATATTTTGGTATCAAAAGTAATATCGAATTCGAGCTTGGACGGAATGATTACAACTGCTCGAGAGAAGAGCAGAAAGACAAGCTAATCACAGACTATGTCAAAGACATTGAGAAAGACATGTCTATTTGGCCACCATATCTCATCGGTGAAATGATGGACGATTCTGGTGAACGAATGAAGAAGGAAGCCATGTTGAATGGACGGTATCTGTTTTCACTTGGTCTGATTCAAATTCTCAGCGTTATGGCTACGGAACTTGACAAACGGTATCTTCCGGCTGCCATCGGTCCAACCGATGGAATCAAATCATTTTTCAATACATTCACCAAAGATGAGTTCGAAGTATACTGGGGACGGATGTGGGCTTGTAGCGGAACATATAACCCAGCAAGTATGTGGTTGACATGTTTCGATAATGGTCTGATTCGTATCGACATGCCTCACACATTTCAACAGGCGGATATTCTTCAACTTGATCCAAGAACTTTCGTACGTTTACCATATCCTGAGATTCACGCTAAAGGGAGTAAATATCTTCCGACTAACCGGTGGTATGATGTACTGAAGTTGAAGATCAATGAGTATCTGATGATGGTGAACATCAATAACCACTACAACAGAAAGGATGAAAAATGAATACAAATATTGAACGTGTACCCTGTCACCCCAACATGCCAATTTGTCTCATGTTGACATGGACTATCTATACACTGGAAGGGTGTTCATGTGGCGGTCTCGCACATGTCGTTGTTGATGACGAAAACTTGAACATTGCATGCATCAATGCGACGCTTGCGGATTGCAATAAACAGGAAAACAAGGATCGCCCTGAACGTTATCTTGTTGGAGCTCTGATGGAGTATATGCAGGAAATGACGTTAAAGCAAAGATACCTGATGTATCGATTTGCCGAAGACAATACTGACTTCATGAATGATTTCGAAGAAGCAAAATATTTTGAGGCAAAGTATAATGAATGGTATGACCTATATGAAGACCACATCAATTCAACGCTGCTTCCTGAGCTGAAAGAATACTGCGTGCGACAGGAGTGTTTGAATGAATTCGAGGAAACATGAGAACGAAGATTTTGGTGATGTAATGCAAAAAGACGTAAAGCCAAGTTTCAGTCTTCGATTACTCGAACAGATGTCGGATCAACCTATCAAATATAAGTCCAAAGAGGATGAAGATCGCATCGAGAGACTACAAAGATTTCTCTGGTGTACCAGTTATGATGCTGCTGTCATGCCCTCTCACATGGCAGAACAGCAACAAACAATGATGGAGGAAGATGGAGATGAACTGGAAGAAACGTAAGAAACTTAACAGACTTTCGAAGAAACACGGCCTCATCCATGGATATGAGTACAAAAGCCTCATTCGCAAGAAAGTCATAAAAGTCAGATATAAGAACCGGAATGGTCGATACTATTCTCCGGAATTTATGTCAGCTGCTATTGCTGACTTTGAAAAGCGTCGTGATCAATTGATCAAAGACGGAAAATGGCACGGTGAAATCGATCATCCTTCCGACAGACTGCCTGGCGGTGAGAATTGGGGATATCCCGCACAGGCACATGTGGATCTAGCACAAAATCCAGATGTAACAATCGAATCCAGAATCGGTATATCACCAAAAGGAGATGTGAAATTTTATGGATTTGACATCTGCAAAACATAACGAACACGACGCTTACATCAATACATTAAAGGCTCTGTGTGACATAAAATCACAAATGGATGAAATTCCAGTCATGAATGATTTAGACCTAAATTCCAGATTGGTTCTTTTACAAAGAATTCATGAATTCGCTGAAAAGCTTATTAAAGATAACATATGCAAACCGCTGGTAGAAATACCCCATCCATTACCACCGATGAAAATTGATGTCGGTGATGATGAATGCCGAAAGGAGGAGGTCCATAATGACACATGTGATCAAAAAGGATGATTGTGATGATATCAATCAAGCAACTGCTGAGTTCATCAATGGACTTGATTCGGATTTCGTGATTGATAAAATCGATATCACGGAAGACGAAGCTATAGTCGAGTTTCATCAGATGGAACATGGAACTCAGTTTGCTGTGTGAGGTGATCATGATGGACAATCAAAATCAAATGGATAAAATTTTGATGTATCTGGATATTGAAAGACTCCGTACGAAAGTGATACCTGGTCGTGATCCGGTCAGGTATCCTCCCTACGTCAGATATATGACACCATTCGAAAGGCATCGGTTCACAATGAAGTGTATCTACTGTCATCAGACTTCACCGATCAGCGAGTCTAGTCTTCGCGACAAATTGAACAGTATCGATATGTATCAAACACTGAATGCCAGGTTGCTCAATCATTTCCCATATCATCGATATCCATCAGTAACATGTCCGAAGTGCAAGAGGGTCATATTGTTTCCACATTGGATGCAATTGATTGATCGGGTGAGGTATGTTCCAACTCTGTCGGAAGGCGCTCTCGAGATTGGCTGGATGGATATGCGAAACAATTATAAGGACTGGGAAGCGGATGAAGATCATCAGTTAACAGAAGATGGCTTCTATTGGATCGATGCTATTGCACTGAATGATGCATATCCCGATTGTTGGTTTCCGTATACAAACAAATATCTCAGGGAACTGAAAATTGAGTATATCCGTATTGGTGAAATGAGAATCAGTATCGATGATTTCCACAGGCTCTTTACACGCAGAGGTTTGACAAAACCATATAGAAACTTTGGAGGTTAATAATGGAAGTAAAAGTGTACAGTGCAACGGATGTGTTGAATTATATAATCCCAAAAGTTGTCGCGTTATGCGATGACTTTACAACTGACCTGTTCGGAAAACGGAACAGAATCATCACCATGGATTCTCCGACAACAACTTACCAACTCGGAGATGGATCTGTGATTCTTCGTGAAGAACACGATACGATATTCCATCCGTATATAACGATTTCGCTCAATCTCATCACTAACAAAGAATACTATTTACATATTGAATATGACGAAAAAACAAAAAAGCTCGTAAAATCAGTAACTGACGAATCAGGTAATCCCGTATATGATTTTCAGGTATCACCATTCAACAGTCCATATCTGATGCAGTTCTTGGACTTTTACAACAAGCTCGAACTGATATTATATGATGCCGACCTTAATATACAAATGTGTGAACGTGGTGAAGAAAGTGGGAGATAATATGAATGAATATCATTATCGCGGTGATGTTTTCCGCATTCGCTTTCTTGATAATGAAACATTACATACAATCAAGAAAGCTGACAACATTGCTGAAGACGAGTTGACACTCGGTGGAGTATATACGGCGGTCTTCAGAGCTTATCATGCTGATCAGGAGTTGATGGATTTTGCAATCCTTGGTAACAAGGATTTGCTTATCCAAGTTCGGATCAAGAAATCCGAAATTGATGATAAACGCATTTCCGCGAAATGCGTTTGGAAATGTACCAAATATAGGAGGACAAATTAAATGAAAATCATTAAGCAAGCAGCATACCTGTTGGACACCACAGGCATGACCCAGTATCAGGTAATCGAGAAAGCAGGACGGACTTGTTACAAGTCTGAAAACAAAATCACAGAGGATTCCGCAGCAAAGTTTGTTGCATCTCTTGTGAAGTCGGGCCACGACGCGATGATCGAATTCGGTTATCTCTACATGAAGATTACCGATATCGATTTTCTCGAATTCTTCCAGGCAACAAGACCGCATTTCATCCATATGGTCGGCAATTATGCCGTTGGTAACTTCCGGGCATTCTATGACTGGTACAAGGAATGGCTGGATGGAAAATGGATGATCGATACAGATTACTACGATGGGTTTATGGACCTCATCTGGTGCCTTGCTCAGAAGTATCCCGAGGTCTATAAAGATCTTTACGATAAGCTTCATGAGAAGTTTGAACCGGACGAGATCGATACAGAACAGATGAATGCCGATGATGTGAAATCTCCGTTCATGTTCTTCACAAAAGAGGAACTGATCGCTGATTACAGAGCATCTGGAAACTTTGACAAATATCTGGTTGACATTATTCCGCACATCGTAATGTTCACAACAAACCGCGGTGTTACACATGAACTTGTAAGACATCGTAATGATGAAACATTCGCAATGGAGTCGACCAGATACTGCAAATACGATGTCGAGAAGTTCGGCGGAGAGCTCACGATCATCGAACCGATGGCGGAGATCCGCAACAATCCGGAAGCATATGAGAGATGGCTGAAGGATACCAAGGCTGATGAAGAATCGTATATGTGGTTCGTCAAGCACGGTATTTCCGCACAGGCTGCTCGCGGAAGACTTCCGCATGACATCAAAGCCGACATCTGGAATGCTTCGTTCGAATCTCAGTGGCAACACAAACTGAATCTGAGAATGCACGGAACGACTGGTGCTCCGCATCCGCAGTTTAAAGAACTGATGGAAATTGCATATCCACAACTTGTGGCAGCGTCTGAAGGAAGACTGAAATAATGATAAAAAATATGGGGCGGGAAACCGCCCCATATACAATTTTTTGAAAGGATGTTTAATAATGAAAAACATTCGAGTTCAACCATTTTTGAAGAATGTTTATGATGAAAAGAGCCAGCGTCATAAATCAACATTCTATTGTGACATCGTATTACGATATGAACTTCTGTATGGTATTTCTGATTCTCTGTTTGCGGATGAAATTATTGTCGGTATTCAATTCGAAGAAGAAGACACAGAATATGACATCATCAACATCATGAATTTAATCATGGGGAATCCGAGAGTCCGTGCAATCATCGTATCGGATTCGAAAATAGATAAAAACATGCAGAGTTATGCGGTACAATCAACTGTTGATGATAATCCAGATTATGTATTAATGAAGGAAGAGAAGTATCGTGAACGCTCATGTTATGTCCGTTTTCCGAAACAAGATCTGTTATATAAAGCGCTGAAAAGTTCTGTTCAGAAAGCATTTGTGGATCGAATGAAATGGCATCAGCTTCATATTGATACCAATACAGAGGACAGGTGTTATTCCGCGGAAGCAAACATTGATATCATTTTCATGGATTCAACAGGTGACTGTACAGTCATATTTAAGAATCCAAATAAACTGATTGATGTGGATGATCGTATCATCAGATTGTTCTTTAATTATAACCTATACCTGAGCGTGACTGATCCTTCTGAGAATAAAGTCGACCAAAAGAAAGGAATCATTTGTGATGATCATCCATGGATGACAGATATTCAGAAATTGTTTGCGGATGATTTGAATAAAATCATTGAATATCGTCGTTTCAAATATAGGAGGGATTGATAATGATGATGCATGGTGCACAAATTGTTTCGGAAGTAAAACACCGAATGCATGTGACAAATCATTTCCAGTGCGAACCTTGGACAGTTGAAGTTCGAGGTCATATTGCAACCATTTGTCCATCGGATAACAACGTGAAATGGGTATACTATCGGGATTACTGGTTCAGAGTTTCGATTGATGAACTTATCTCATTTCATGATGACACCCAGCATAAACTCGATAAACGTTTCGATGATTCTATGAGAGAAACAATCGAAAAGTATATCGACGAAAATCATATTGTATTTGGAGATGAGAAAATCATGAATAAGGATGTTAAAGTTAAATACAAATTCCGTGTCGGTGATTATTTTCGTCAGGGTATGCCATATGAACTGATTCTTACACAAGGTTCCGCTCTGTATAATAAATTGACATGCGATGGTTTTGGACCCACGTTTACAAATGAATACGGTGACGGTTCAGACAAATTTCGAACAACCATAATCTGCGATGGATTCGACACAGATGATACACGTGCGATTTTCATCTATTATGACGCAAAAGAAAAGAAACCAATGCGGTTCACAATCAGAGCAGATGTTCTGGCTCGATCAATTGGATTACAAGATGATGGAACCCTTGGTGAAATGTCTAGAGACAATCATATCTGTATTACACGGATTCCGACTGTCTCACATAAAGGTGTTCCGGAAGAGGATTGCTTTGGAAGTGTATATGCCCATGTTCCGTCATTCATGCTCGAACACGTTCTTTATACACTTCGATGATGAAGGTGTTAAATCATGAAAGTGTATATTACGAAAGATATTGTGTGTAAGATCATCGACGAATTTCACAGTGATTATCTACGAAATATGTTATGTGAAGTAACAAAGCTTCATATAGAAAAAGCACATTCCTTATGGACAATTCACGAGTATCCATATTTGGTTATCGCTGAAATGTATGATAATGCCGGTTTCGTAATTACTTCCAGGATTCATGCAATTGGTGGTAAAGAAGCCGAAATCGAAGATATTCGGAAGTGGTGTATAGACAATTACATCATTAAAATATCATCAGAGTCAATTGACTTCAGGTACAACACCGATTACTTCACACATTTTGCATTAGATGAAGAATGGGTCAATACCCTATTCAAAATATATGCACGAATCGTGCAAGTAAATACAGAACTGTGGAAAGATGAACTGATCCGGAAAAGTCAAGAAATGAATGGAGGTGAAGAAACTTGACAAGAAACTTGAAAAAGTTTTTGAAAAAGATAGCTCCTTTGATGTTGGCTATACTGATAATCGCAGGTGTGTCTGCACTTGTGGTATGGACGTGCACAAATAGTTCAACATCAATAGAAGATGAGCTCATGACCGACATATTTGCACATGATTATATCAGAATTGATGGTATTGATTATCCGACAAAGGATATCAGTCGTATTCAATTCGGATATGGTACATCGTACGGATATATGACGCTCAATGATGAACAAGTGATTGTAAGATTCAACTGTGGTGAATTTGTATTATACAATGAAGGGAGTTTTCCATATGGAACTGGTGTCTCATAAGAAACTCATTCGACCGTTCATCTTCCGGGGAAAACAATGCATCGTCGTTCCTGTATCGCCACATGTCATTCGCATATTTTACGATTGTCATGTGTATGATGTATTGTTGACAAATAATGAACTGAATACATGGAGAACGTCTGGTACAGACTGGCAACGCGAGTACATTCATAAACTTCTTGATGACAGTCTCATCGGTACCGAGGCAAGTGAACGGAATGCTTCCATCTTAGATGGATACCTCGCATAAAGAAGGGAAGTGAGTAAAATGAAAGTATTACTTAAACTCGAACACATCAAACATATTTTTGATGTACATTATAATCGCTTTGTCGATGATATATCGGAATATTATCAAAGTCTGTCATGGCCGCGTATGAGTGAACGACCGCTTATATGGTCAATCAAAGAATGGCTTCCTAAATTCTACATGACGACTATCAACCCTGATAACGAATCGGACGGGTATGCATTTGCATGCATCGACAAAGCGTTACTTCCATGCGGCGAAGTTGATTGGAAGAAAATGCATGAGTTGATCCTTAAGCATTATGTCATTAAGATCACGACAACCGACATCCAGTTCCGATATGATTTCGAGAATCACCCAGGTGTTCATTATGATAAAGATTTTCGCGATATGTTATTCAAAATTTATTGCGACTTGGTGAACGGTAATTGTCACTTATTAAGAGAAGCCGAATACCAAGAATATCTTCGAAAAGAGAAGGACAAAATGGAGGTTAACAATGGAAAAGAAACTGACAACTGATCAGATGAAAACTTTACTCACTGATGTAATGCGAATCATCGATCACTGGTGGGTTGAGAAGACTAATTGCAAACAGGGGTATTTCACAAGATCAGGCTTAAACAATTCTCTCGTCACATACAAAGATTATGTCGAGTGGAGATATAGTGAGACGATAGCATGTAAAGACTATGTGTCTATATTCATCTCACTTGAATATGAGAATGCTACGGATTATATTCGCATAACGCTCCGAAAACTGAAAAATGGCGTATATACAGAATATGATCCTTTCTGTGAAATCTATGATGGAAAAACAGAAGTTGTTATCAGTGAGCAAACTGGATTTGGTCTGGATAATATAACACAAGATGTGTTAACAGGCCGAGACTTTGATGTGCTGACAGATAATATTGCTGACACTGTGAATAAATTTACGAATCCGCAATATGATGAAGAGGAAGTGGGTGCGAATATGGACGACGTGTCAAAAACATTATCAGCTTATGATATCCAGGATTGCATGATCAAAGCGATGCGAATCATGTTAGTTGACCGGGATACAGTCAATGAATTGACGAGGCTTAGTTCAAAATATGTTGCTGATTCTCATGATCCATCCGCGATCCAGCGCAAGAACATGTTGGGTTATGTATCACTAATTGAAGTGGCTAGAAATCATGTAGTTGCAAAAATTGTATATGATGAATTCATACTTTGCAGTTTCACATGTGTACCGGATACACATGGACCACATGAATTCATAATTCGGTATAATTCATGTGATACCGGATTTAAATATGAACAGGGATTCAATATTCTATACAAGAATCCTGACGACTATTGTTTTGAATATGCTGCTGACGGTTTGAATGTAGAAAAAATATTTAAACCGTTTGTGAATATTCTTCGTAATACGTTAAATTACGACATGTATCAATCCCGTTTTCAAGATACTGTAATTACAGCACCAGCAGGTCTCATGACAAAAGAAATCTTTGTACTCGACACAAGCTATTTTGTGATCGGTGACATCTATCTGTTGGAAATCGATCCTGCATATGACTGGAATAAGATTTCAACAACACCCATTAAAGCCCCTCGGTGGGTATATGCAATCTGCGAAGATGTTTGTTCGACAGTAATCGATTTCATGCTCGGAGGAATTGAGGGACGTGATGGCTTGCTCAGAATCCAGGTGCATGCAGACGAAATTGAGAGCGGACTGGTAACTGTCAAACGAGTTCTGATGAATGAGACTTTAATCCAAGACGTAGATGAGGAGTGATATCATGAATGACGTTATTCATGGCAACCGAATGACAGATGCTGAAGCACAGATTTCTCAATTCCCAGAACCGATGTTGATTGAAAATGACCTAGCTCCATTAACCGATCAACCTGGGAAATATGAGTATACTGTAAAACCCGTCAAATCATCAGAGTTTTCCAAGGAGGATAAACAAAATGCCTGATAAAAAAGAATACGGTGATGGTATGAAAGCGTTGAGCACGAGTGAGTTGCTCAACGTATTGATTGCTGAACTCGATCAACTTCGGATGTTCTGGCGAAAGTTCTTTAATGCAGAACTTGACCATCTTAGCGAAGATGATGAGTCTGAGGTAATATTCAATATCGAGTACGCACAGAACGGATTCACAATTGATATACAAACTGATGGACTCTATGTGTGCCAACTCGAATATGTGCATGCAGGTGGTGCAAATGCAAACATGTTAAACATTAACATGTTGAACGGAAAAGGTCAGTTGCTGGATCGTTACAAAGGTATTTGTATCCGAGAGAATGACTATCCCAAATTGAATTACTGGGATGAAAATGAACTGAAAGCATCCGGATACAGATATCTCTGGGATTTCATGTCTCGGCTTTACATTCCGATCCAAGAGGCAATGCGAAATAAATGGGTTACGTCCCAGAAGATCGACGAAGAGATGAAACATTCAAAATACAATGGTATCATCTCCCGTCCGATCTTTGATCCGCAATTCCTCGAACCTGGTGCACTCCTCCAGATCTATATCAAAGATGACAGCGCACTCAAACAGCCACCGCTGATGTTTAAGAAAGGATATTTCTATAATGCATTTGTTCTCGAGCAAAGCGATTACAATACCAAACTGAAAGTAGTAGTGATCGATCATCGTGACGGAGACCGGAAAGCAACAAATGTAATATTCTCTGTGAATGATGTTACATCCGAAAAGATCGAAATCATTCGTGTGAAGTGAGGTGAAATATATGAGACCATACATTACGCAGGTGACTGGGTTTGTAAAAGAAGCTTTCATCCCGGGTGAAGCATACCGACTCCAGTTGAAAACTGAAAGCGCTGTTCGACATTCTATCGATTGTGATTTATGGGATGATTTATCATCTCATAGACAAGGTTCTATGACAAAAGAAAAAATGCTTGACGCCATGGAGAAAGGTGTTGCTGCAATCTTCCTCGGATTTGAAGAAAACCAGACGATTGCGGTGTTCGAAACATATGGGATCGAAGCTGCCGGCGGACATAATCTCAGAGCAACATCACCGGATGAGATTCGAATTAATGCAAGAGATTATGCGAATGGTGATTATCATCATGGCGACTTTGACATTTATATTGATCGATTAACAGTAGGCGGTGTTAATAATGAATGATGAAATTGAGATCGTGATAACCGGATTGACAAAAACAAATTTCATTATTGATACTCCAGACGATGGAATTATACCGGTATATTTCATACCGAATCTGCCGCCTCCCGATACGATATCAAATCATGTACCATTTTCGATTTGCTATGATACAAAAATCATTCATTGTTCAATCTTAAATAAGCATCTAACTATTATCAATCAATTTGATATTGAACAGCGTAAGCGTATGTTCAGTTGTCTCATAGAGAAAGCACATATAAAAAATGCACGGAAGGTTATCTTTGATCCAAATGATTTACACGTCATAAGGGTCATTGATAATGACGGTAATGTGTGCGATCGATAATGAATGGGGGTAATCATTATGATAACCACTGATGAAAAAGGTCGGCTTATTCTGGAAGAATTGACACTTGATGAAATTCGCCGTATCTATGATCTTCGAAAATGCCAGAAAATATATCAACTTGAAGATGACATCATCGAGGCACAATATGAGCTTGATAAGCTGAAAGATGAATTGAAAACATGGTCTGATTATCATAACGCTCAGATTGAAAAGATGTGCCAGATAGCCAAAGATCCAAGGTGTACTGACAAAGCTCCGGTTGTTCATAACATCCGCGTTCATGAAGGTGAACTGAAAATGCGGATTGAAAGATTTGATGTTGATGCGAAACACATTGATGATCGGATCTCCAGATTGAATGAAATGAAACATTTGATCAAGATATCAGAATGTCATCGTGTTCGTGAGCTTCGTCAATTTGCTGCAGATAAGTTCCATCGGGATATTGCGAAACCAGAACCACATCCATGTGCGTTGGCGGATCCGTTGTATCATGATCTTGTGACGGATTATGTCAAAGATTCTTCTGATTTGGAAGATTAATTTTGTTTGACATATACATCATTTGGCTGAAATAGGTCGATATATCGACGATTATCAGAAACCTATTCATACCAAAAAATCATGAAAGGTGGAACCCAAATGCCAACGATTAAACGGACAAAAACACAGACTCCATTGGAGGAAGACCTGGGTAAGTTGGACTTCATGTCATTCGTATCCGGTCATGGAACATCCCGTGTATTCTCTAAGAACACACTGGTTGACTATTCCTACAGCACAGGCATTCCCATCATCGACTATGCACTGGGATATGAAGTCAATGTGTTTGATGGAGATAAGTTCATCAAGAAACGTGTCTGCAAAGGTTTGCAGGCAGGATCGTTCAACGTTGTCACCGGCCGTACGCAATCATACAAAACGACAATCTGTATTCAGATCATTTCCGCAATCGCGGAGAAGTATGGCGGAAACATCGTACACTATGATGCGGAACAGCGTCTGGTTCTGCAACGTGTCAAGACTCTGTCGAAGCTGGATTCTCACTGGTTCTCTGGAGATTATCCGAGATATGCATTGCGGTCTGGTGCAATCGGTTATGACACACTTCAGAACGATATCGCGGAGATCTATGCGAACAAAATGCAAAACAGACAGTATCTGTTGAAGGACACTGGCGAGGTGGATGATCAGAACCGTCCGATCAAGCTGATGCCACCAACCGTTGTCTTCCTCGATTCCATTCAGAATGTCATTGAGAACGAGTATAATGTCAACGATAAGAAATGGGTTGAGGATTCGAAAGAGCTCCGTAGCAATATGTACGGTGCTCAGACGGCAAAGACAATCCGTGGTCTTCTGACAGATATCCTTCCGATGTTACATGAGGCAAACATCATTCTGATCGCGATCGCACATAAGACTGCTAACATGGCACTGAATCCGTTTACCGGTGTCAAGAAGCAATTCCAGTATGGTGCAAACGATGAGAGAATCTCCGGCGGTTCTTCTGTCGAATTCAATGCATCTACTGTCATTAATCTGTCTGGTCTTGTTTCTGAAGATTCTCGTTATCATGAAGCACAGGATGGCTTCGAAGGTAACACAGTCTTGTTCGAACCGACTAAATGCTCGACCAATGAATCTGGTAATGTCAAGACTGGACTCGGCTTCAACATCATCATTGACAAACGCAAGGAAGGTGTTGACAACATCCGTACACTCATCGAGTACCTCAAACAGAAAGGCCGCTTGAAAGGTAACAAGGCTGGATGGAGAGTTACCGATGAGAACGGTGAACCGATCTCGGATAAGTTCACATGGAAGACATGCTACGATGACTTCAAGAACAACATCGCAACATACAAAATTTTCATGCAAACTGCTCGAGAAGAGCTGGAGAAGCTTATCGCAAAAGCGCCGCTTAATGAGTCTGGTGCAAAGCGGTTTGACATGGATGACATCATTGACGATTTGACAACAACGATCGTTGACGATCTGAAAGAAGCTGCTTAAATTATATACGGAATACCCCGCGTTTGCGGGGTATTCTTTTCTTTTACTTGAAAGGAGTATAAAAAAAAATGGATAACCTTAATGACAATAATAATCTTGAGGAAACGAAGGAAACTATAACAAAGCATCTTGGTAAGACTGGATTGTGTGATATTACAATATCTGATCTCGATCCGAAGTTCTTCAAGATTGGAGATCTTTATGTATTGATAGTCAAATATTCTGTTTTTCGTGATGATATTATTTGTGGAATCTGTGATGATTTCTACAAGGTTGCTGATGAAAGTATCCATCATGCATCTATTCGGTATCTCGAAAAAGATGAGTATGATAAATTCATTGAAAATAGCTTTGTAATCAAGCCTGAAGATATTCTAAGCGGTGAGGTCTCGATATTGGA
>JAEEGL015355272.1_pt1 | contig 15563 bp, 17 predicted proteins | sample 9134231 | NCBI WGS metagenome assembly JAEEGL01 (sample SAMN16246548, study PRJNA631951) | gut metagenome | biome: gut microbiome; feature: rumen; material: fiber-attached | host: Bos | place: Iran: Karaj | collected 2018-10
CATTTCATCTGTATCGATATAATTATGAATAGTATGGAAAGCATCCGTGCCCGTCATTCCTGTTCTTTCAAGAATGATTTCGGCCATCTTTTCTCTGCTTCGTCTTGCAAAGGCCTGGCAAATAACCACATCGTGAAGATAAGCTTCAAGGTATTTGCCCGAAAGGAAACAAAGGTCTTCGGGTATACTTGTTTCGCTCTCATAAACCTGCCAGTGGAGTTGCTTCAACGCCTCTTGTATTTCATTCTTACGTCCCATCTCCTTGTAGGTTCTGATGATTTCATCTCTTTTTTCCAAATAGTCACCGTATCCTCTGTTTAAGTTGATTGCAAGTTTCTGGTAATACTCTGCGACCTGTTTTCCGAGGCTTCTCGAACCCGAATGAATTATCAGATACTTGGTTTTGTCGGAAGCTTCATCTATTTCTATGAAATGGTTTCCGCCGCCTAATGTGCCAAGCGATCTTTCAAGTCTTCTCGAGTCTTTTAATTCCCGATAACATTCCAGTTTGGTCAAATCGAATCTTTCCTGTCGACATTCCCAGACATTCCTACCCGAAGGAATGAAGTGGGCTGCCTCATCGACTTTCTCAAAATCTATATCATTCTTTCCTAAATTTACCGTATACATTCCGCATCCGATATCGACGCCAACCACGTTGGGAACTGCTTTATCCTTAATTGTCATTGTGGTTCCAATGGTGCATCCTTTACCGGCATGAACGTCAGGCATTATTCTGATTTTAGATCCTTCAGTCATGGCATAGTCGCACATTCTTCTAATTTGCTCTATCGCTTCGTCTTCTACCACTCTTGCGTAGCAAACAGCTGTATTCACTTTTCCTTTAATCTCTAAAACGTCCATGATTTTTCCTTTCTGATACATTGAACAAGTACACGACGTAAGTACACGAGGTGGGGCGCACGACGTCCGGTGGACGTCGGTTTTGCGCGGACCGTCGCACGACATCCGGTGGATGTCGGCTTTGCGACGACCGTAGTGGAACGAAGACAGCGGAGCGGAGACCGAACCCACATGCATCTCTGCGCCTGATTCTAAGTCAGGTACGTCTTCCAAGTTCCGCCACTCGTGCATAACAGATTCACCGGGATTTGAACCCGAACCAACGGTTTTGGAGACCGTCATGCTGCCTTTACACCATGAATCATTAACAAAAAAATACCGCTTGCCTCAGTAAAGGTAAGCGGTTTGAAAACATGTTTATTATATAGATTTGTATTAGTCAAAATCTATTCTTTAAACAATTCCTCGTTTTTGCCGGCCTTATCTGAGCGCATTGAATTAAATCCCCACTCATAATTTTCATAGAGCGCTGATTCAAGACGATCACTATAGAGGCTGTAATAACGATTCATTGTTATCATTTTTCGTTTTTCCTTTCCGGGAGCACACTTTCGCTCCGCTTATCGTTTTATGTATCGTATAATAACACCATTTTCTTTAGTTGTCATTATACTTGTGGTATAAAATGCCAAATGAGCCTTGGAACAGATTTACCGGTTCATTTATACTTTTCGTACAATGCAAGAATTTCTTCTTCCGAAGCTTTGGGTGAGAACTTCTTTCCCTCAACTACTCTTGCTCCCTTGGCCAATACCTGCATATTTCTTCCGGAGTCGCCCATACCGCTTCCGCCTGAAGTTGCAAACGGAATAACCGTTATTCCGTCAAAATTGTATGATTCCATAAATGTATCGATAATGGAAGGTTCTCTGTACCACCAGATGGGAAATCCGACAAACACTGTCTGATACTGACTTATATCTTCCACCTTACCGGCTATTTCCGGTCTTGAATTTCTGTCATTCATTTCAACTGAACTTCTGCTTTTTTTATCCATCCAGTTTAAATCCGCTTTTGTATATATTTCTTTCGGCACGATTTCAAATAGATCTGCACCGATAACCTTTGCCATTCTTTGCGCCAAAGTTGCTGTAACACCACTTGCGCTAAAATATGCTACCAATACTTTTCCCATTTTTTCACCCCCGTTCTTTCAACACATTCAATATTTTCTCTCTGTTTTCCATATGATTCGGCATATTTGACTTAGGTCCTGCATTGTATTCCATCCTTAATTAGCCGTTTGCCTATATCATACACTCATTTCCTGTATTCGGCAAAGAAAAATAACGGCAAATCCTCATTTTTGTTGCCATCGGCGTACACTTTTGGTTCCTCCGTGTGAACAAGAACGAACCCTGCGGCCGATGAAGCATTAAGATAAAATGACAACGGCCGATGGAAATGTTTCGTCTCGCCCCAGAAATTATTTGTTAAATATCCCGGCGTTATGTATGAAGAAATGAGCTTCCCGATTTTATCGTTTGCTTCATCTTTTTTCCATTCCCCGTTATAGAACGCGGGATGTGTTATGGAAAAATACAAAATGGCGTTCGGCTTCAAAACCCTGAAACATTCCGACAAAACACTTTCTATGTTTTCAATATCCATCAGAACCTGATTGCAGAAAACCATATCAAAAGATTCGTTGTTAAACGGAATTCGCGCTGTAATATCTGCCACTTCAAATTTGCACTCGGGATATTTCTGCCTCGCGATTTCAATCATCGTTTCCGAACCGTCCACTCCAATCACTTCACCGCCGATGCTTTTGAAATAATCCGTATAATAGCCGTAGCCGCAGCCCAGATCCAGTATTTTTTCGCCGTTAAACTTTTTGAATCTTTCTTTTATTATTCTTTTGTTTGCTTTGGCATAAGCCGATTGTTCCTGCTCTTTCGCAAAAGTTTCGGCAGCACTATTCCATTGTTTAATAACTTCTTCACTCTTCATTCAAAGTTTCCTTCGTTAATTAAAAAACGTCAATTCTTTACAAACTTCGCATTTATATATTTCGTCATCCTGGCTGTTCCGAGTTTCTTAACCGAACCTTCCTTTACCATTTTACCCAGTACAGCTTCAACAGTTGTAGGACTTACATCCGGAAGAAATCCGCATATCTCCGATTTGGAAATCGGCAAAACGCTGTTAAGTACGGTCTGCTCAATTCTTTCTGCTTTTTTCAGTTTTTTCCCGTTAACAGATGAAAACCTCTTGTCCAATTCTTTAAAGCATTTATAAAGTGTTGAAAGATAATTCTTCATAAACTCCATATAGTTATTCTCGTTTGTATGCCAGCCTTTCGAAGACTCATGAAGCGAATCGTAGTAAAAATCCTTGGTAAGATTAATCTGCTCCTCAAACGATACGTACCTTCCGATATTCAAACCGCTCTTATACATAAGCAAAAGCGTGAGCAGTCTCGAAACACGCCCGTTTCCGTCCGAAAAAGGATGAATACACAAAAAATCAAGAATCACGCATGGAATAAGCAAAAGATTATTTATCCTCGGATTATCTCTCGCATCAATATACGCCAGAATCAGCTGCTCCATTGCCTCAGGCGTTTGAGAAGCGGATACAGGTGCAAATCGCAATCTTCTTCGTCCGTCCTCACCTATCTCAGCAATAATATTGTCTTCGGTTTTGTAACGTCCTGCCCCTTCGTATCCGGCAATTCCGGTCATAACTTCGTGTAAATGCAGAATTGTCTGCTCATTTACAGCCATTTGATCAAAAGATGAATGTATTTCATCCAGGGCATTTCGATAACCCGCAATCTCCATTTCGGTGTGGTTTAAGGGTGCGCTGTTTCCGTCGACAATTTCCCTGATACGTGCGTCGGTTGTTACAATTCCTTCTATGGCATTTGAGCCTTTAACCGATTGAACTCTGGCTATTTTTTCAAGTTCGGTATATACGGTCTGATTATTTTTTAATCTCTCGTCGGATATCGCATTCAAGGCCGAAATTGTTGCTGTTAAATTAACGATTTCTGCGGGTAAAACTCCCTCATCCAAAAAAGAATAATCAAAAATATGCATACTTCGCCTCCGGTATCTGCATATATTTTACCAAAAAATATGCAGATAAACAAACATTATCTGCATATAAATTTAAATTTTATATGCAGATAATGCTCAAATGTACTTATTTCTTGTTATTTTTAAAATGTGCTAAGTTCAGAATTTCTTTTAAATGCCTTTCTTACTGATTATCTTTCTAATACTTCTTTCAGTTCTGCTGCTCCCCCATTCCCGAACACATCTAATCACCTAAAACACTCTTGTTTACAAATTCAACCACCTCGTCGGTTGTAAAATAATCTTCGTGTTTTATTCCCGAATAAATCCGGCAGTCTGCGTTTTTATAGCATCCGGCAAGTTTCTTCTGGATGTCGGCGCTAAGTGTCGTATCCGCGTCAGAGCCTATGACGGTAACCGGGCATGTTGTATTTTTCGCATAAAGATCCGCACGAATATTATTCTTAATGAAAACAGTGAGCGGACCCCAGAAAACGGGTATGATCTTGTTGTACATATCCGCACTTGTTCTGTATCCCGAAGCGAGAACCAAATGCTTGCATTCCCTTACGCTCGCAAGATAAGCCGCCATTCCGCAGCCGTAACTGTGTCCGAAAATATAAATATCCTTACCGGGATAAAGATTCGCAGCATAATCGTATAATTCCTCAGCCGAACGCTTCATAGTTTTAAGGTTCATTCGCCCTTTGCTCTCCTGGGTGCCGTAATAATCCACGGCGAGGAGTGGGCAGTCAAATTTTCCGCCATACATTCCCGCGGTATTATAAGCGATATGCATCGAGCCGCCAAAAAACAAAATAATCTTGTCAGATTCCTTATCCAGATTGTAACCGTAACCCGACAAAGACTCTTTTATCTGAATCGCTTCAGGCTCGCAGGGCATATCCTTAAACTTCCTGTCTCCCTTGTAAAACGAATACGAAATAAACTGCATGATCGCATCCGTTACAAAGAAGAAAATCAGTACCCACATTACAATCTTCAAAATAATATAAATCGCACTCACGTTTTTATTCTCCATGGTTTTCATTTCAACATCCTTTTTGCCTTTGTGCACCACTTAAGATAGGCTTCATATGTATCCACACCAAAAGAGGCTGTCAGATAAAAACATACATGATCTTCTTCGTTAAGTTTATCCTCTAAGGCGGCAACATATCCTTTCAAAACCTTCAAATCTTTTTTTATCTGTTCCTCAAAAATTTCAACATTGCGAAGAGAAATTTCTTTACCCTGAACGCCTCCAAAGAAAAGTTTCAAAAGTGTCTCGTATCTGAGTTCATTTACAGTCTGTTCGTCACTTAACCATTTTGCCAGCGCATTCTTTCCCGCCTTTGTTATATGATATGTGATTCTTTCGCGACCGCCTGTCGAAGTATCTTTTTTCGTAATCAGTTTCTGATTTTCCATGTCTTTTAACGCCGGATAAATGTTTCCGAAACTTCCTTTCCAGAAAAAGCTGATCACTCCGTCCATGCGCTTTTTTATATCGTATCCCGTAAGGTCTTCGTGGCTGAGCAGTCCAAGTATTACCATATCAATCTTTTTTTCTCTTGCCATTTCTGCCTCCTTGTTTGTTTATATCTTTTTGATATATATTATATCAAAGCAATAAAAAAAGCAAGAGGATTTTTTTCTCCTGCTTTTTTCGTGTTATATGGAAGTATCTTTACTCCATCGCCAGTTTGGTATCTTTACTCCATCACCAGTTTGATAAGCTTCTTTATGTGTATCTCAACCGAGTCAAAACATTTAACCGGACAGTTATCCGAATTAAGTATAAGAGGCAATTCAGTACAGCCGAGTATTACTCCCTCTATGCCATCATCCTCTTTCATTCTGTTAATGATGCCGGTTAATTCTTTGAGGGTTGATTCCCTGACAATGCCCTTTTCGAGTTCTTCAAAAATTCTCTTTCCTACCAGTTCTCTTTCCTCCGCATTCGGAACAAATACCTCTACCCCGTTTGCCAAAAGATCCTTTTTCATATAGTCATGTTCCATTGTGAAAACTGTTCCCAAAAGGCCGACTTTTTTAAAGCCATTGGAAACTATCTCTTCGCATACGGCACTCGGAATGCTGACAAGCGGTCTGCCCGCCTTTTTCTCAAGTTCCTCATAAACCATATGCATGGTAACTGCTGTCAGAGACACAACTTCCGAACCGCCTTTAATAAGACTGTCAACTTTCTCAAACAAATATTCCGACAGTGCGTCATAATCCTCTTCGGAAACATATTTCCATGCTCTTCTGAAATCAACGCTCTCGATTGCGATATCAGGCATGCTTTCTTCATTCGTAAGCCTGTCAATTTCCGTATTCAGTTTTTTATAGTACATGACCGTTGATTCCGGTCCTGTGCCGCCAACAAGTCCAATTTTTTTCATATCTGCCACCTCCTTCCGGATCTAAGCAATAGTTTAACTTGTTTGTATAGTCCGTGCAAACAACTTTTGTTTTTTGAATTTTTAATATTCACGGAAATCATCCAAAAAGCATATCCGCCACCTGCTCAAGTTCGCGGCGTTCCGCCAGGTCATCATACCCGCTCTTTTTATCATCAATGCCTTTTACAATCTCCTGACAGAAAAGTCCGTCGCGGTTACAGTAAAAATAAATTTTACGAACTCCATTGATTTTGAATCTCGCTTCGGCTTCTCCTTCCGGGTAAAGTTTGACCATCTGACATCTGTCCGAGGATACCGCGGCAATGAAAGAAATGTTATGTGTCTTGCTCATGCCGTGATCGATTCTGACAAAATACTCATCCTCAACACGCTCAATAAAAATCATGTGATTTTCATCCGACATTTCCGCCTCTGAAGGCAAAAGCTGAATCCCATGACAATGAATAACTGCCTCTCCCATACTGTGAATCACATTTCCGCAAACGGGACAGACGTAAAACTTCGATCTCATCATATTTGCTGATACATTCACGTTTTTTACCTGATGTCCGGATATAAGTTCAGGCAGAGAAATCTTAAACGCATCAGCAATCGGTTCCAAAAGCGTAATATCGGGATAACCTCTTCCTGTCTCCCATTTTGAAACGGCTTTATCGCTCACTCCGAGCCTCTCAGCAAGCTGACTTTGCGTTATATTATTTTTTTCTCTTAATTCTTTTATAACCAAACCTGTTACATATTGATTCATATTTTTCTCTCTCCTTTGTTTCATCGTTCTGAAACAATAGTATGGCCGCGGTGCAAAAATAACCACCTACTTAAAGTAGAGTACTGCGGAAAATTTTTCAAATTGTGATTTATTTGTGAACTCTTTAAACTTTAAGGTTTGTTTAAGGTTCGAATTCTATTATAGGCTCATCAAAACAAATTAAACAAATCTTTTTACAAGATAAAGGAGCGCAAAATGGAAACATATTATTATGATGAAAATTATAAAGCACCTGAGCCGAATAAAAAATCAGGAAAGAAAAAAGCAGCAAAAATCGCAGCACTTGCACTTGGATGTTCACTCCTCGGAGGAAGCATCGGTGCCGGCGGAACTGCAGTTGGCGGATATCTTTTAATGAATTCCGGACAATTTGCAAACAACACAACAGTTTACGAAGGAATCAAAGAAAATCCTTCAGTTAACGTTTCATACAAAGACGTTTCCAAACAGATGACTGCTTCGGAAATCTACGCAGCAAACGTTAATTCTACAGTAGGTATTACAACATCAATCACGACAAACTACTTCGGTAACCAGACCACAACTCCCGCTGCGGGATCCGGTTTCATTTTAACATCGGATGGTTATATCATCACAAACTACCACGTAATCGAAGGTGCTACCGAGATAAAGGTTACCACTTATAACGATGACGTTTACGAAGCAGAATTAGTCGGTTACGACGAAAGCAACGATATCGCTGTAATTAAAGTTGATGCCGACAATCTCGCACCCGTAGTTCTCGGAGATTCGGACGAAATGAGCGTTGGCGACGATGTGGTTGCAATCGGCAATCCTCTCGGAGAACTTACCTTCTCTCTTACATCAGGTTCCGTAAGTGCATTAAACAGAAACGTAACCATCAGCAACACTTCAATGAATCTGATCCAGACAGACTGTGCAATCAACTCCGGAAACTCCGGCGGAGCACTCTTTAACTCATACGGCGAAGTAATCGGAATTACAAATGCAAAATACTCCAATAACGGCGATTTTTCATCTGCTGCAATCGATAACATCGGCTTTGCAATTCCCATCAATAACGTCAAAAAAATAATAACAGAAATTATCGAAGACGGCAGCATTACCAAACCTTATATCGGTGTTTACATTACCGATCTCGGAAGTGACTATCAGCGATTCGGTCTTTCCGGAACAGTAATTCAGAAAGTCGATGAGAACAGCCCCGCAGAAGCTGCAGGATTAAAAGTTAACGACCTTATCACCAAAGTTAACGGTGAAGATATCTCCGGCGGAGATGACTTAAAGAGCATTATCGCAAATGGAAACGATGGCGATACCATTACTCTTACAATAAACAGAAACGGAGAAACACTCGAAATCGACGTAAAACTTTCGATTAAGACACAGGCCGCTCTTCCCGAGAAAGAACAGGCACCCGAAGGTCAGCAGCAGATGCAGAATCCTTCATCAAACGGCGGATTCCCTGACGGTAATTTCTCAGAAGGCAATATGCCGAATGAAGATTTTTCAAACGGTGAATTCCCGAGCGAAGTTTTTCCCGGATTCGATTTTCCGAAAGACTTCTTTCCCAACAGATAAATTCATTTTCAAATACTATTTACCTGCAAGTAAATAATTGAATGAATTTTACTATAAACAAAATCTAAAATGAACTTAACACCAGCAATAAATTCATTTTTCATTTTCATTCTCTAACCCCTCAAAAAATACGCACTTTACAGTGCGTATTTTTTTGGATGACTGTTAAAAGGATATACAAAGCGGAGGTAAAATGAACCGGGAGTTCCGTTCCCCGGTCCACTTTATCATCCAAATTCAAATTCTTCATCATCCTTAAAGTCTTTCAAAATTGATTTTTTGAGACAGCCTTTTTCAATCGATTTTATGTAAGCATATTTTACGGTAACTGAATCTGATTTGGATTTTTCAAATATGTATTTATAATTATTATACAACACATTTTTCTTAGAGTTCTTAAACTCATCCACATGGGAGAATAAAAATACTAATTCCACATCAATATTATCAATTGATATATTACAAATTATATCTTTTATCTTTTGTTCACAATCAACTAATCCATATTTTACTCTTTCTTGTAATGTTTTTATCAAATGTTTTTTTATTTTATCATTATCATAGTACTTTGACATATCATCATAATGCTCTGCGAGGCTAACACCAAATCCACCTTCAGTTGATTTATATTCAGTTATATAAAACGTTATCCTGTCTTCTTCCATTCCAACACATACCATGTCTGCCTTGGGATTTTTGTCAATCTTTGCATTATCAATTTTGTTTTTATCGACAGAGTATTCCACGTCTATGACTGCGAGCAGATCCTCCGACAGTTTTGAATTGAGTGCAGCAATCCTGTTTTCGCGCTCACGCTCATAATGATTTCTTGGTTCCTTTCCGCTTACTTTTCCTTTTTTGAAGTTGTCTTTATCACATGCACGATTACAACAGCACTTTATCATGCTGTCCCAGTTTGAAAAAAGATAGTCAAATCCTCTTTTATTTACAAATTCATATGATCCATAAGAATACTTTTCATATTCCTTATCCCAAATATGGAAACCGTCACCCTCCGGCATGTTAAAATGACACATTTCCCCACCGAAAGAATAAAGATGTGCAACTGTTGTTTCCGAATCATCAACTTTTGGTTTCAGGCTCATAAAAACCTTGCCATCATTCATACTTTTGCATTTGCTGATTAGTTTTAAAACATTACCCTTTGACATAATCTTTTCCTCCATATCCATCATTCATACCAAAGTTTTCTATCGTTTCTATATACGACAAAAATCGGCTCTCGGGTGTTCTGTCCCTTCACTAAAAAAATGTGTTTCTACATCGATAATAACAAATGCTTTCTTGCAAAACGTCATTTTGCTGTCGCCCTTTGAATAAACTTTTCATAAAAAACAGGCCGAAGCCTTTCGGTCCCGACCTGAAAATCTTTGATAATCTTATTTTATAACTTTTTTATACAGTTTCATCCGGATAATCCCAGAAGCCGCCTTTGTGGAAGTTCTCATTACCTAGCGGAGTAGCTGTAAGTCTGAACATCACGCATCCGTCAGGACAAACAATTGTCTTTGTATACTTGCTGTCGCCGCCAAGGTTCACGAGATCTCCGCCGCTTCTGACTGCTTCCATCAAAGGATAAAGCATCATCATGGTTTTTGAGCAGATTCCGTATCCGTCTTTGTTAACGGGGCATCCGTAAGTACATGTATATTTGTCACCGACTTCCTCACCGTTTCTGCAATATCTTTCGGTGTGATCACCATGCAAAAATCCGGTTACTTCTACCGTAAATTCATATTCTTCGTCATACCATTTTTTCATCCTTAAATTTCCCCTCTTACTTCTTATCGTTTTTCCCTTTAATTTTTTATGCAGTTTTCATCGTTTTAATTCAGATTAAAATGTTTAAACTTTGTATTTTTTATAAATCATCACATATGAAATCATGACCAAAAAACCACCGCCTATACCGCCGATAACCAGAAAAATTCCGGCCCATTTAACCTGAATAATTCCCAGAATCGTGGATGCCCAGAATACCAGGGAAAACGCAATCCACATCAGACCGTTGGCGCGGTTGTATGAACGAACGTCTTTAATTTCATCTTCGCTTACCTCTGTGCCCGTCCAGAACCACATCGGCTTTTTTCTGTTCCAGGCATAGATTCCAATTCCCGTAAACAGCAAACTGATAGGCACCATTACGACAAGCCATACTATTGTCTGACCCATAACAAAAACTCCGTTTCCGAAAAACATATTTCATAAATTTTCAGAATAAATTTACCTTAATATTTTAACACAAAATGGCCTGCAGAGTCATCACCCCTGCAGGCCGTTTCAAAAATTTCACATTTTTTTCAATTTTTTTACCGATATTGATTCTTTTTCAAATCATTTTTTCGATAAAAATACATTATCAAAAGACGTTTTTTATTTTTATATTAAACATTTCCGGGATATCAGTTATCACTGTAGTGATACTTCCTCATGCGGTTGGCAAAAAGCAGACAGTAAAGCGTTCCGGCTACTCCGAGAATAAACATCATGAGTGCCGCTCCCGAGCCTTTGCCGGTTCCGAACAAAAGACTCAGCATTCCTTCTTTTCCGACCATAAAAGGTTCGCACACGTCGTCGACCATAAATCCGCCAAACAAAAGTCCGAGGGGAATGGTGAAAAACTGGAATGTATTTCTGCACGCATAAACCCTTCCCTGAAGATTTTCGGGAATTGAGTTTCGCATAATTACATTCTGATTCGTGCTCATTACCGGAACGAAAATCCATCCCAGCACCTGTCCGATGCACCAGATAACCGGGTTTCTGGAAAACGCCAGGAAGAAGTTTTCCGTTGCAAGTGAAAACAGCATGCTAAGATATACGATTCTAATCCTGTTTTTTGGCTTTGGCATAACAGTTGCAAGTATGCTTCCCGCAACCATTGCTATTCCCGAACACGAAGATACGATGCCGAGAATCGTGTTGCCGCCTCGCGGATTCGGAATGATAAGCGCGGGAAGTGTCGCATCAAATGCCGATGCAATAAAATTCACTCCCGACATAAAAAGAATCACATAGAAAATCATCGGATTCTCTTTTAGATAAACAATTCCTTCTTTTGCAAGTTTCAGCACGTTGCCATCGGTTTTTTGCTCATCCTTAGTTTCAGGTATTTTTACAAAAAACATAAGCGCAACAAATGCAATCGCAAAAGATGCAAGATCAACAGCAACAGCTGCATCAAGTCCCGCAAGTCCGTAAAGTGCTGCCGCAATAACCGGATTTCCTATGGAAACAAGCGACCTCGATAATGACTGAAGTCCTCCGGTCTTCTGATAGTATTCTTTCGGAATGATTTTTGTATATGCAACCTCCGAAGCAGGCTGCTGTACCGTGTTCATAAGTCCCGAAAGAACGTTTATCAGGTAAAGATGCCATACTCTCAGACTGTCATTCCTGTAAAGAATAAAAATGACAATCGTTCCTGCTGCCGCAAGTGCATCACAGATTAACATTATTTTTTTCTTGTCGAACTTATCCGAAACCGCACCGGCGAAAATACTCATCACCACGTACGGCGCATAAGTGCATATTGTTAATGCTGCCGTGCCAAGCGCCGAACCCGTCTTTTCATAAAGCCAGAGTGTCAGTGCAAAGCTCGTTATTGCACTGCCTAACTGTGATAAACTCTGTGTAATCCATAGGATATAAAAATCCCGTAATTTGTGATTATTTATTTTATTTTTTTCCATTTCTTTGCTCCTTTTAATTTATTTCTGAAGAAGCAAAGCTCGAGGATATCTATTCCTCCATACAGTCTCCTCAAACTCTGCATGGAGCTGTTGCAATGGTCATTCTCATGGTATGTTTCCTCCTTTTTTATTCATAATATATCAAAGGTTTCTTCCCTGATATTGAATAATTATACTACCTATTTTCTATTTTTCCATTAAGTCTATTCATTGCTTCTCTGACAGGAATGGGGTTTGCTCCCTGCTCAATTTCTCTTTCGGCTTTTTCGATTGCCTCATCAATTTTGTCCTGAATAAACTGTTCAGAAATCTCACTTTTAGAAATAATCGTCGACATACAAACGAACCTCCGTATTTATTATACTTTATTCCTATTGTGCAATATAGTAAAGAGGTACTGTTTTAAAAAAAATATTGTGCTATAATTAAAAGGTTAAGTTTTTACATGACTTAACATAGAAAGGTAAAAATAGGAGAGAGGGAAAAAAATGAAAAAACCATTGAAACTTGCCGGAGCGGCTCTGGTGCTGGCTCTCGGCCTGACTTTATTCGCCTGTGATGACAGCGAATTTACTGACGAAAGCACTTCCAGTGAATACAGCGAAGATGAGGGAGAAGAAATCGCTGATTCCGATGATGCAAAAGAAGAAGATGCGGTGGCTGACATCGATGTAACCACAAGATGCGGTCTTCAAGTAGGTAAAGCCGAGGGAAATCTCGATGAAAATCCTACACGTAAAGTCAGAAGAAGCGTGAAGAATATCGGTCAGACCGTAGGTACAAAACTTGACGGTTCTGCCCTTCCGCAGGATTTCTATATGTATCGTTCGGTACTGAACAACTCCTACAAAAAAGCTTACGATGAAATCTGCGCTGCACTTTCAAAAGGTGAACCCGTTATCGAAATGAGTACACCCGTCCCTGTAAACGATGTTTACAACGTATACTTTTCTGTCGTTTATGATCATCCCGAATTTTTCTGGGTAGCATGCGATCTTTCATACGCATATAACAACAATTACGTCGTAACCACAATTACTCCCAAGTACTTTGAAGGAAGCCCTTCAGCTTATACTCAGGAAATTGAACAGTGCACCAGCGAACCGCTTGCAGACATGTGGTCTCTTGAGTACGACATTGATAAAGTTAAATATGCTCATGATTATCTGATAAACCACATTACATACACTAAAAACGATCTTGACCAGAGTGCATACAGCGGATTCTCATGGGGAAAGACAGTATGTGCGGGATATTCAAAATGTTTTGAGTACATGATGCACAAAATGGGAATCCCCTGCGCCACTGTTGTAGGCGACGTATATGCCGGTGCTCACGCATGGAATCTGGTTTTGATCGACAACGAATATTATCTTCTGGACTGCACATGGGATGACCATGAAAACGGAACGTATGACTATAAGTATTTCAACATCACCGACGCACAGATTGCATCCGATCATACAAGAGGAACCGAAGGACTGAATATCTCTACTTTCCTTCCTGCTGCCAACGGAACTTATTATTCTTACAGTAATTTCTACGGCGGAAATGCACCGGGAACAAATTTTGATGCCATCAACGGTCAGATGCCTCAGCTTGTCTCAAATAATGGCGGAAATACAAACCAGAATGATGATTACGGCTATGATGACAACAACGGCTATGACGATGATGATTACGCTGACGATGATTATTATGACAATTATTACACATATGATGATTACGACGATGAAGATTACGGCTGGTGGAACATGCTGGAACCCAGCTGGACCAAGGATGACTGGACCTGGTATGACGAAGGTCAGTACTGGTATATCTACGATGAAAACTCATATTCTACATATGTCTACAAGGAAGATGACGATCAGTTTGCCGTATACGATAACGGAAGTGAAACCTGGTATTACCTCAACTACTCTACAGGCGAGTGGGAAGAATATTAAAAAAGCACCATTCGGTGCGAAAATGTTAAAGACCGGTCAGAATTATTTGACCGGTCTTTTTGATTTCTATTGTTATCGAATTCCGATTCGGGTAAGATACTCTTCTATGTAGGAAAAAGCTTCGTCAAAATAGGCTCCATAAAAACCATGTCCCGCACCTTCAATGAGGTGATACTCCGCATCCTTATAAGCTTCAGCGGCTCTCTCAGAATAACTTTCAACAGCGTGATCCTGACTTCCCTGAAGTATCAGCACGGGCTTGTCATAAGCAATGATCTCATTGTAAACGTCATAATCCCATATGTCTGCCGCATACTGTCTTCCGGCTTTAAACGCTCCATGGTAGCTGAAAGTATCCGGGATGTCATCTGCAGATGAGAACATTTCATGAACTTCATCCTGAATACCAAAAGCCGGATATAGTAATACCACGCCTGCGATTTCGTTTGTATGCTTTGCAGCTGTGGCTGCCGTAACAAAGCCCCCCTGGCTGCCTCCTATAAGCACGATTTTGTCAGCATCGACAAAATCCCAGGTCTTTGCTGTATCTATGATCGTTTCAAGATCAGAAACCTCAGTCATAACGGACATCTTGGACATAGCCTTTCCGCTCTTGGATTCAGGGCTTCCGTTTCTGAAATCAAAAGTATAAGCTGCGATTCCCTGCGCTGCCAGTTTTTTTGCATAATCGGTTCCGGATGTATTAGTTTTGCCAAGTTCATGTGAGAAAATCACAAGAGGATACTTTTCATCATCTGTATCCGGGATATATGCAATACCATAAATATCCTCACCTTCATTTGTGCAGTGAATTTCTTCCTGATGATATTCTGTTTGAATTACTTCATTTTCATTTTCTTCAATAATCTCATTATTGCTTTGCTCTGCCACCGTTTCACTGCTTTCCGGTTCACTGCTTTCCGTTTCTGCATTTCCGCAAGCGGACATCAACATAGTCAACGATATTAAGATTATCCATAACCAACAATTCTTTTTCATTCTTCTCCCTCATATTCCATTCATTAAAACGATAAATCAATCGCGTCCTGTTTGTAAAAACGATGATCTTCTCTTTCGAGATCCGCTGTCCTGCATTTAAGAAGTTCGAGTCTCTTTTTCCTCATCCTCATTATGATTAAAATTTTAACATAACAAACAAAGCCAGGCAAACCTGACTTTATTGTATTTTGTATATATTAATGATTTGAATCAGTTCTGGCTATTTACCAACTCATGGTTGATATTTATAAATTCCC
>JAEEGL011137795.1_pt1 | contig 15562 bp, 12 predicted proteins | sample 9134231 | NCBI WGS metagenome assembly JAEEGL01 (sample SAMN16246548, study PRJNA631951) | gut metagenome | biome: gut microbiome; feature: rumen; material: fiber-attached | host: Bos | place: Iran: Karaj | collected 2018-10
ATGGCTTTATCTATTAATCCTTGGTCAAAAAATCCTTCAGGCCAGAAAGAAAGTTTTCCGTCCTGATACAATTCAGGAGTTTCTATACTTGTTTCTTCTTCAAAACTATCACGACGGAAAAAATGGAATTTAACATCGGGAGCTTTTATATTTCCTTGTTTAGCAGCAATTCTTATTCCATCTATAATATGTTCGCTGTGAGTTTCTATAATCACTTGCTTTCCATTGGCAGCAGCTAAAGCAATAAGTTTACCTAATGAAGTCTGTGCTGCCGGGTGCAGATGCGCTTCAGGATTTTCTATCATAATAATTTGTTCTGATTCTTTTTCATTTGTATAAAGCAAAGATACAATAACGGGTAGCGTAAAACTTAAGCCGTACCCTGTTTCGCTAGGTACAATTCCGTTATAAAATGGATAATAAATATTCTGCGCCTGATTCTTTTCATAACTCAAAAGTGTTTCTTTCGATATGACAGAAAGCCATGTATTAGTATTGTCAAAAAGGTTCTCAGCTTCTGAGTTTAATCGAATTTTTTCAGGTACTTTCGAATACTGGAATTTATCAAGAAAAGCAATTACAAATTCACCGAAATTACCAACATCGGTTATTTCTTTGGCGTTTCCTGCAGGAAGCATGTTTTTTGGTCCGTATCTGTCTGCTGAAATATAGGAAATACATGTCAAATCATTTTTTCTGTGTCCATCATCAGGGATGAATGTGTAAGAATCGGATTCTATCTCATTGACTTCGGTCATATATGTTTCTGAATTTTTTTTGAAAGATAGAGTATAAAAATTGTCTTTTGTAAGTTTAGTTTTTAGCTGGTTTGGTTGTACATGATCGTCAAGCTTAGGGTCTCCTAGACCATCACCACAACTTTTTTGAATCATTCTGATTGCCTGAATTATAGAACTCTTACCAGAGCCATTGATGCCTGTCAGTACTGTAAGATGTGAAAAATCAATTGTCCTTTCCAAGAAAGACTTGAAGTTTTTTAATTTCAATTCGGTTATCATTGTATTGTCTCCTGTATTAGTTTTTTTATTTCACTAAAACGAATGTCAACCTTTGACTTTTGCCATGCAGTTCTTGATACAGCATCGTAAAATGATGAATCATCTTTCTTATTATCATATTTTTTTAATAAAATTCCTCTATTATTCAGCAGAGATTTATAATCTTTTTCTGATAAGAACGCTAAAATTGTACCCCAAGAATCAAATAAAGCCTTATTTATAGGAGAACGTTTCATCCCAATTTTTGAAATTCTAAAAGCCTCATTACCAAATAACTCAAAATTTCTTTTCATTGAGAGTAGAAAAAGCTTTTTCAATTCCTCGTATGTTTCTATACGGATTTTAGGAATAATATTATCCTTAAACACTTTTTTATTAATAAGCTCTTCTCTACAATCAAGGAAATTTAATACTTGAATACCTTTTCGTAAAAAAGAATCCATATTATCATTGTTCAAATAACCTTCACATCCCAAAAGCATAAAAGAAAGACAACGAAGAATAATTTCTCTCGCTGCCATACGTGTATCATTTATGCTTCTATTAGTTGCTTGCAAGAAAATATCATTTTTGGCAAGTTCTGAAAGTAAACGTGTTCCTTTGCCTTGAAATAGAGCATGCCGAATTTCTTGAGCAGACAAAGACATTCCACCAGTATTTATGCGCTTAAAAATATTGTATTTTACAGAATCAGGTGTCCCAGGTTCGATAATAATAAAAGAAAATTCTGTTTCGTAAATTCTATTGAATAGTATTGGACTAAAGTCGTTATCATCTATTGTTTTACCATTATACTTTTCACCTAAGAACTCTAAATTCGTCAAAATCAGAGTTTTATCAACTAAAAATTCTTTTATAGCTGATAGTCGTTGCAGCCCATCTACAACATCCCATACTCCATTACTATTTGCAGCGACATAAAATATAGGAATAGGGATATTCAGCATAAGAGATTCAATAAGTTGACTTTTTTTTGTAGGAGTCCAAACTTCTGATCTTTGAAATTCTGGTGCAAGACATAGTGTTTTGGCGTTAAGTCTCCTTACAATTTGATCCATCGAAATCACTTTTTTCGAAATTCTGATGTCTTCTGGATTAAACGGTTCTTTTACAACATCATCGTCTTCTGCAATAACTCCAGATTTTTCACCAGTTTCTGTAAGTTCTTCTTTATACTCTTCTTCCATCATTTTCATATCTTCCTTATTCCTAACTTCTTTATTTCTTCTATACTAAATTCTGCATGATCCATTGCACTTGGTAGTTCAGTAGTAAACGGATTATTCCAATACCAAACTTCTTCTACGTGTTTATTATTTCCATTTACAAGAACCATTGCAAGTATGTATTGTTTTCCTTTGTTTAATCCGGCAAGATATTCATTGTGAGTAACTGTAATTACATCATTTGTGCTTACACGAGCTTTTACTTCTATAAGCATATTGTCTGGAACATTTTTTCCATTCGATGCTGGAGTAGAAGTAATATCCCAACCACAGTTATCTTTTGAAACATCATGTACGGTATTTCCAGCTTTTGTTTCAATATCGCTAACGGCTTGCATTCCAATTAATTCAATTGCTTTTCTTGTTTGTGCATCAACCCCATAATCTTTTGGAACATCAGTTGCACCATTCATTCCATGTTCAAGGATATCAATCTGCTGTTGCGTAACAACTAAAGCAGCACCAATTAAAACTGGTTGTTGATTAACAATATCTGCTTGCTTATCCAAAAGCTTCTTACGACCTTCAAGGCGAGCATTAAGTTCTTCTATACGATGTTCTGTTTGAGCTGCATTTCCCTTATCGCCTTTTTTATACTGTTCCTGATACATCTTATTCTGATAATTTATTTCAGTTGTAAGACGTTCATGAACAAGAGTTTTTACTTTTTTAATATATTCTTTCTTTTGTTTTGCGACTTCTTCATAATGCTCTGGAACAGTTTTTTCTACTGCTGTTTGGATAGCTCTGTTTCCAAAATTATTTTTAAGCCAGTCTTCTGCAAGAATGTTTTTTAATAAGTATTTCTTATCTTCTGGGAAGGGTAATAAATCCAAGTGAGGAGCATATCCAGCATCAGCTGTTGTTCCATCTGGATTCATTCTTACAAACTGGAATCGTTTAGAAATTACAGCACCAGTTCCGTCTTTAATTTCATGAGTAAACATGTAAAGAATATAAGGTGTTTCTGTATATTCATTTTTTGTTAGGAACACAGTTCCTTGCCTTAAAAGATTTTCAAACTTATGTTCAATTGTCTGAGTCAAACTGTACATAAGAGGGTGTCCCGGATGAAGCAATTCTGCTACAGCTGCATCGGGATTATTCTTTATTCTTATACCATTTTTCTCAAAACAGACACGTTCATATTTTTGTTGAACAGGATTTGAATCTACATGACCTTTATTCTGTTCTTTTAATTGACGATAAGTTTCAATCACTACTGCCGGAACATGTTTTATTTCATAGCGACCAGGTTCAGAATGAACTTGTCTATAAGAACCATTTAAATAATCAAAAGCATTTACAAAGAAATCTCGAATATAATAAGGTTGCAATTTACGAGCTTCTGCCTTATCCATTTCTTCTTTTATTTTATAAATATCTGTATTAGTTAAAGCCTGACTTGCAAGTGCATTTTCTTCAATAAGTTTTTTCAAATGTTCCGGGTCAAAACTTAAATCAATATCTTTTTCCAAACGAGCTTTTACTTCTGGTTGGTCACCATATTGTATTGCTTCAATGAGCATATCTTTAAGACTTCTCTCTTGGAATACATCTCCAAGAATCTTGAAGACTTTTCCTTCAAGGGCTTCATTTTCAACTTCAATTTTTTCAAGCAATCGTTTATAAACAGCACCTTCACGTGTTTCTGCAGCTACAAGGCTCCAAAGATGACATACTTCAGTTTGTCCAATACGATGAATACGACCGAATCTCTGTTCAAGTCTGTTTGGATTCCAAGGCAGATCATAGTTAATCATAAGGTGTGCATTCTGCAAGTTTACACCTTCACCGGCTGCATCAGTTGCAATAAGAATACGAACGTTTTCATCTGTTCTAAATCTTGCCTGTATATCTTTTCTATCATCACGACTTGTTGAACCGCTGATTGTTACAACCTGGCTTGTAGAATCTGTTGTACCTAAAAGATTTTCAATTCTCTTCTGCAAATACAAGAGTGTATCTTTATATTCTGTAAAGATAATCAACTTTCGCATTTTTCCGTTTGGAGCTAAAAGTAGATTCTTTTCAGATTTTTCATGAGTTCCAAGTATTACTTCTCTAAGTTTTGTCCACTTGCTATCTTGTTGACTGGCAACTACGCCTTTTGCTAAATCAAGTAAAGTTTCCAGTGTAAAGATTTCTGCTTGTAATTCTTCTTTTGAACGTGCTACAGTTGCTTCATCTGTTACCTGGTCTTCAATCTCTTCCTGTTCTTCACCTGTGTAATCATCTTCATCGTAGCAGTCTTCATCACTGTCATCATCGAAATTAAAATTATCAAGAGTTCCTTGTAAAGTTTTTACTTCATCTTCTTTCTTGCCATTTTCCAATTCATCAAGAAGTTTATTCATTCTGGCAAGACGACGTTCAAGAGACATGTAAATCGCTTCTGGGCTGGAAGCTAAACGACGCTGTAAAGAAGTAAGAGCAAATCCAACAGAAGCCTTTTTCTTTCCTTCAAGAATCTGCTGTGCTTTTCCCATCTGTTCTTTTACATAATCAGTAACTTGTTCATAAAGTTCTGTCTCTTTTTCAGAAAGCTGATATTCAACAGTATATGCCCTTCGTTCAGGAAAAAGTGGAGTACCATCAAAACGTCTCAAATCTTCCTTAACCATTCGTCGCATTAAGTCAGATGTTTCTACCTTTTGAACACCATTACGGAATTTTCCTGCGAATCGTTCAGCATCAAGCAAAGACATAAATAACTGGAAATCTTCTTCTTTTCCGTTATGAGGTGTAGCTGTCATTAGTAATAGATGCTTTGTATTATCCCGTATTCGTTCCGCAAATTTGAATCTTTGAGTTTTTTTTATTTTTTCACCGTATGCCTGAGCCGCAAGTTTGTGTGCCTCATCAAAAATCACCAAATCCCAACCGGCACTAGCAAGTTTTGATTGTTCTTCTTCATTTCTTGAAAACTGGTCTAACCTTACAATAAGATGGTCAAAATCATTATAAGGATTTCCCGTTTGTGTTGTACCAGATAAAGCTCTTGTGTAAACTGTAAAATCAAGATTGAATTTTTCCCATAATTCTTCGCGCCACTGTTCAACAAGACTTCCAGGAGCAACAACAAGGATTCTATGAGAGTCTGATCTTATAATGAGTTCACGGATTAAAAGCCCCGCCATTATGGTTTTTCCAGCTCCTGGGTCATCTGCAAGAACAAAACGCAAAGGTCTTTTTGGTAGCATTGCTTCATAAACAGCACTAATCTGATGTGGGAGAGGCTCAATATTCGATGAATGTACCGCCATCATTGGGTCAAAAAGATAAGCAAATTCAATACGTTTAGCTTCAAGTGCAAGCTTAAACTCTTCTGCATTTCCATCAAATGAAAATGGTAGTTCTTTTTGTGCAAGTGAAAGATTTTCTGCATCAGATTTTGATATTAGACGAGATTTTACAGTTCCATCAGAAAGTGTATAAAAAACAGTAACAGAAGTTTCATTAATTGGCGCAACAGCCTGTATTGTTACAAGAGTATCTTGCTCTATACCAACAATAGTTGCATTCTGTTTTATTTCTGAAATAAGCATATATGCGCCTCATCTTCTTGGGTATTGTATACAAAATGGTCTAACAATTTATATTAGTATACCACATGTCCATCATTTTTCAGAGTGGAAAACGCCATTTTCACGATTTTTTTACTCTGTCAATGAATCATGCCTGCTTGCATTCCCTAGTTTATCATAGGCAAGGTGTCGTATATTGTCCCTTTAATCGACTTTTTTAACTTTTTTTGCGTGCTTCTGTTTTTTTACCTGCTTTCTGCCGACGTGTCCGCGCTCGGTGCCTTTTAATTTTCTCCCTCTCACCCTGTAATCCTGACTAGGCACTCGTCACCCTGGAAACTTCCCATCCTCGCGCTCTCCCATGCCGTATCGCGCCTGTGCGCTTCTATAAGCCTCTCTAAAAGTTCCCTGTACCTTGCTCTTGTCCGCCAGCTCTCTTTTGTCTCAGGGGAAATAATCCTTATCTCAACCGAATAAACCACATTCCTCAGAATCCTGTCCTTCTCGGTGTGCTCTCCGCTTTTTACGCCAATCCTTGCGTATGGAATCCTGCCTGAGCCTGTTTCTATGAAAACGTCCGTCAGCTTACCCAAGTCATTTCCGTCGTTCCTCTCACGGTTGTCTTCCTCAATCATCTGGTTGTAATCATCAATGAGCAGTTCACGAATACGCTCCATTATTCTCTCTTCCCTCGTCATATCGTCCTCGCCCTGAACGGCTCCAATAGTGTCCTTATTGAGTCCTCTGCCGCCTTAAGGTTCTTCTCCGTTTTTTCTCCGGTCTGCAGTTTCCTGTACCAGTCTTTTCTGTCCGTAAATATCATCAGCACGGCATCCTTTAGCGGGGCAGGGGAATCCTCGTATTCTTTCCCCAGGTATCTGCTCACGTACTCGTTCGCGCTCTTAAGAAGAAGCTCGTCTAGTTTCCTCTCCGTAACGTCGAGGGGCGAAAGTTCTTCCAGTTCTTCGTATGTCAGAAACATCATCTTGTGTCCTTGTTATAAAAAAGGCGGCTAAGTTGCCGCCTTTCTGTCTGTTTTGTTTTCCTTAAAATAACTGCGATGTTTCAAGGCATTGTCCGCAATGCCTTGAAACTCGGCGGCAATCCCGGAACGGGTTGCCCTAGATGCTTACGAACAATGCTGCCTCAATTGAAGAGGTCGATTCGTTCGCAAGGTCATCCATGAATATCTCAACTGGCATGTCGTCGTCGGCTCCGGCTATTATTCCTGCCTCTCCCGAAAGGTTGTTTATCCCTTTTGCGAGCGTCAGGGTGTCGTATTCCTCTGAGAATCCGAGAGGATAGATCTTTATGCCTTCTCCTGCCTCAATGTCGTTGTCGAAGGTTATCTCACCTGTTCCGTCGTCAACGCTCTCTGCCTTTATGACGCTTGTCTTTCCGTTGGGATATCGCACTACAAAATGCCTGTCTGTCTCGCCCTCATAGCCTGTGAGCTTGAGCGTGTCGGTGGTCTCCTCTACGTCCACCTTATAGCTTTCAAGTCCGTAGCACACCTTAAGCTTCTCGTTGCCGTTGTCATCATCGCTTCTTGCCCGAATCATCGTCACGAGAACTTTTCTTCCCCTCTCCGGGATGAATATGCAGCAAGTGTTGCCGTCGTCAAGGAACTGAGCACGTTTTGCCGTAGAAAGTATCTGTCTGTCCATCATTTTGCCCCCGTTGCCATTACGACTATGTTTCCTTTCGGGCGGCTGATCATGAAGCCGTCGCGTTTCCTGAACCGCATGAAAAGCTCTCCGTTCTCAAGGCTTTCCGTAGTGTCCTCGAATCGCTTTATCTCGATTCCCTTCCTGTTTCCGTGGATGATTCTCTTCGGGTTCATGAATACTGCGAAAGGAGTTTTCTCCTTCACTTCGCTGAATCCTGGAAGCAGCGTGCATTCCTGATAGCGGTAGCCGTCAACCAAGCCCGGCATGGAGTCTCCCGGTCTTCGCCATATTGGGTTTCCCTCGTCGTCTGTGATGTTCGTTATCCTGTTCAGGATGCTCTCGCTGAAAAACCACATGCAGTCTTTTCTTTCCTCTGCAGGGACTTTTATCTCTGCGTCGCGGAAGTCTATGTAGCTCAGTTTCTTGATGTTCGCGTCGATGACATACTGCATGGCGTTTTTGTCGGCGAGTATTCCGGTGAACGGCGATTCGTCAGCAATAAGGCACTGCCTGTCGAATTCGACTCCGTAGCTTTCCGTGAACTCGCTCATGAAAAGTTTTCCCAAGTCCGCGTAAACGTCTTCCTCGAACTCGTCATACCAGGGTATGAATCCGGCGAGCGTATACGCTTTGAGCTCTTTTCTCGTCGGCGCGTTCGGCTTCGACCCCTCAATCTTCGCTCCGTACTGCGTCAGCCATTTAAGGCTTACGCCGCCCCTGTCGCGCTCCGGAATCCAGATTGAAGGTCCTCTCATCGGAATGTGGCTCACAAGGTTCATCATTACCGACTTCTTAGCCGCGTCTTCCATGATGATGCTCTCGTAAATCGGGTTGATAAGGTACTGCTCGTTCGTAGCCATGTTTCCCATAGGCTCAACTGGCGTGTCCTTCTTCCTCATTACGAAGCCTTTCTCGCGCGTCCACTCGAAATCAGACGGATTGTTCCAGTTCTCGCTCTTAAGGTTCGGAACGCACTTAAGCTCTCCGAGCGTTGTACGGTCTCCCGTCCATGCCGCGCACAAAGCCTTTCCGATTTCAGCCTCAGCGTCCTTCCGGGTAAGCTGCCTTGCACCTTTCTCAAGGTGCTTCATGCTTTCGCGGAGAGACTTCACAGCGTCCTTAACGCCCTCGGTCTCCGTCGTCACCGCGTCGTCCACCGTTTCCAGCGTCTTCACGATGTTCTCAATCATCTGTTCTTTCTCCTGAAAGTACGATGCCGCCTGTTTCTCGTCGGTGAAACCTTCCGGTGTCATCTTCTTCATCCGGTCAATCTCTTCCCTGAGTTTGGCTATTCTTTCGCTGCTCAATAATTCCTCCCGTTACCCCAAAAAATAAAAATGTTTTTTTTCCGTGGCTGTTTCCTCTTCCACGGATTGCTTCATAAGCGCGAGCGGATTCGCCGGTACGTTGCAGATTGAGAATTCAAGAAGCTCCTGCTTCCTGAATATGATGTCCGCTTTCTCTTCCGGCTTCTCCTTGTGGTTCACGAACTCAATCTCTTTCACGAGGAATCCCACGCTTCCGCTTCTTATAGAGCCGTACTTAACCCTCTGTGCTATGCCCCATGCGAACTCGTCGAACTCCCTCTCGTTGAATACCACGCGTCCTGAAAGGTTTTCACCTTTCTCAACGCTCTCCGCGTACCCTATGGCTGGTATCGTCGCGTCGTGCGCCCACAGCACAACAGGGTTCATCCTGTAGTTCTCAAGTTCCCATCCGTCGGGGTCAACTCTCTCCATGCACCTGTCAACGTCGTAGCTTGAGAACGTCCATTCAAAGCTTTCCTTTCCGTCCCCGGTTTCCTGTTTCCTGAATGGAACCATGCACCTGATGTAGACTTCCTCGGTAAGCTTTCCGTCCTTTCCGCACATTCCCTTTAGGAACTTCATAAGCATGTTCCCGTCATACGCGGTAAGTCCGCTTTCCTTTGTCCTGACTATCATCATATGAGCCTCTTTACGACACCGTACTGAAGCGCGATTACTATCGCGTCGGCGATGCTGTCAGCACCCAGTTTCTTAATGAGCCTTGACCGCATCGCAGAAAGGGTTCCTATGGCTATGTGCATCTGGTCGCTTGCCTGTTTCAGAGTGGAGCCTTCCATCATCTGCTTAAGCACTTCCATTTCCCTTCCTGTTATCCTTCCGTTCAGGTCAGCGTTGTGTATGTGCTCCCTGTTCCTTATCCCTTCCTGTACTTCCTCAGGAAAAACCGTTTTCCCGTCCATCAGCCGCCTGACGCATTCCTTGAACTTCATGTCGTCAGCCGAGTCGATGAACACCCCTTTTATCCCTGCCCGGTACATTCTCAGTCCCAGGTTTTTACGGCAGCTCGTGAAGCATACGCAGAGTATCCTAAGGCATGGGTTTATCTTCATAAGCTCCGCCGTCCTTTTCTCTATCTCGAAGCCAAGCGTGATTTTTCCTATGACGAGAAGCTCAATATCGTGGTCGTACATAACGCCGACCACCTCCTCATAGTTTCCGACTTCAATGACGTTTATGCCAATGAATTCTTCTTTCATCATCCTTGAAATTCCGTTCTTAAGAATCTCAGAATCGGTTGCAATCACACATGTAATATGCTCACTGTCCATTTCTAATTACTCCGAGTTTTCATTCAACTTTTTTTCTTTGACGTCAGCCACGTCCACTGGTCCCCACCATGTATCTCCCCAGACTTTCTCAGGCAATCCACGTTCACGTAACACGTCGTTGATTGTCTTGAGACCTATCTTTATCTCTGCAATATCACGGTTACTCTGTTCATCCTCACTTTCCTGCAGTTCTGGAATCATCGAAAGATTGAAATGACCTCGTTCCTTAAGATGAAAACGACGGAAGAATTGTACCTCAACTATTTGCTCAAAGTTCTCCAACATCGGGATGAGTGTGTATTTCCAGAATGCCGCATGTTGCTCGCGCGTGTCCGTGCCGGAAAGACTTGTCCTTACGTCGTGGATGTTTGCTACGCGTGGCGGTATGCCGTATTTTGCGAGTATTGTGTACTGATTCCATCTTTTGATGTCATAGAGCTTCATGACATCAGGGCTTAAGGTAAGCGGCTGATAGCTTGTACCTTTCCCGATTACAGCGACTTTCCTCTTAGAACCCCTTCCGTATTTCGCTTCCCATCTCCTTTCTATCTGGTCAGCCTCTTCGTCTCGGATTATCTGGTCCGTTTTGAGGAGTCCTTTTGGTATACCTCCTTCTTTCAAAAGATCTGTGTTCGCTTTACCTGCCAGTATGTCCTGCTCAATTTCCATCGCAAGGCTTACGAGCGGGCAGACCCCACGTATCGCATTCCACGGATTCCATTCCCTGAAATGCACTATCTCGTCAGGAAGTATGGTGAAAGTATCTCCGTCGCTTCCTGAGTAAATCCATCTTGTTACTTTTCCGTCATTAATCTCCGCGCTCATCTGCCGCGGATTCAGCACGTATATCTCATCTGGTATTCCTGCTCCGTATTCCTCTCCGAAATACCAGAAAGCCTCTCCCTCTATGCTCCACCATGCCGCCGTTTCTTTCCAAAGGTCGAAGCACGTCATCTTCGGGTTTGGTTCGCGGAAAAGCTTCGCTACTTTTCCTTCCTTTACTTTCTTGTCGTTTATGTTTATCTCGAACCGTGCGCGTCCTATGTTCCTCATAAGAAGCCCCACGGCTATGTTCACCCATGCATGCTCTAGGTACGGGTCGCGCACTTTAGTGGATTTCTCCGGGGTAGGAAAGTCCTCTTCCATGTCTCTCCGGTTTATCTGTTCTATGCTTTCAGTCTTTTTCCTGAAACGTAAAAAGCCCATCCGTTCCCCTAGCACATCACCACGGAACCCTGCGCCTCACTGAATATTCCGTAGCGCATCGCGTCCATGAAATGGTCGTTCATCTTTATGATTACGTTGTTCTCGTCCCTGGCGTAGTCCGCTATCTCGCCAAGAACCCCACGGCACTCACTTGATACATAGAACCTGTGCCTTTCGATAAGCATGCTTATGTAGTCTATTCCTGCGTCTACGCTGTTGTTCGCCTTAACGCCGCCGGGAATCTCCTGAATTCTCTCGCCGCCGGCAGGGTCGCAGTACGTCGTGAATATCTCGCCGTACCAGTCTTTTTCTTTCTGCTTCTCCACGAAAGTTCTTGTCGTAACGTTGAAGCCGCCCGAATCCTTTACCACGTACACCTTGTCGCCTAGCCAGCCAATCTTTACCGCAGCTATGTGAAGCCCGAAGTCCTGACCGCCTGTGAAGTAGTCGAACTCTTCTGGAAGTTCCTCTGGCTCGACAATCATCGTCTCGTCGAACTTCTCGTATACGACTCCCTCTGCTTTCACCCAGAGTCCGTCTCTGAACCTTGCTCTCTGCTTCTCCGGCATTGTGTCCAGAATGTCGCTGATGTAGTCCTCGTCCAAGTTCTCCGCGTTGTCAGCCGGGTTGAGCAGCATTGAGCTGTAAAGCTCCGGTTTCGCTAGCTTCTCGTCCGTCCTTGGCTCAATCTTCCTGATGAAAACTTTGTATGCCCAGTGAAGCGGGCTTGCCGGGTTGCAGTCGTAGAAGAACTTGTTCTTGCATCCCTCGACTTTCATAGCCAGTCGGCTGTATGCCGTGGTAATCGCGCTGTAGGCTATCTGGCTTACCTCATTGAAGTAGATGGTGCAGTACTCATGTCCGAGTATCTTGTCCACCTGCTCCTTGTCGCCAAGTCCGCCTATCCAGATTTCGCTTCCGTTCCACAGGCTCACGTAGCCGTCATGCACGTTCAGGCTGTAGTTTCCTTTCCCGATTGTCTTTGTCAGCCACGGAATGAGCGTTTCGTGCAGTACGGAACTTCTTGCGTCCTTTGCCCTGTAACGGCATATAAGGTGTCTGCTCCGTGGGAATCTGACAGCCCTGTAGATGACTGCCATCGTCAGGACTGTCGTCTTTCCGCTTCTGCTGCCTCCGAACAGCAGTATGTGCTTTGCACCGCTTTTAAGAAGCTCAAGGGCTTCCTTCTGCACTTTCGTAGGCTTGAAAATGGAAAGGCTATCAACCATACTCAAACCCCGTCGAAAGCGTCAGTAAAGGTAATCTCAAGCTGACCTGTGGATTTGTCCTTTCCGTCGGTTTCGATCCCCGACACTCTGCTTCCAAGCTCGTAGCTTCGTTCAAGGAAATCCATAGTCTGGTTCGCCGTCAGCTCTTCTGCCCTCAGCTTGTCCAACCGCTCATCAACGACCCTTGTCACTTTGCTGAGCATCTTCCTGTACGCCTCGCGCCGTTCCTGTTCTTCTGCTTTCAGAATTAGCATCCTGACTTTCTCTGTGTGGTCGTCGTATTCCTCGGCTCTTTTCTTCCAGCCGAACTTCTTCGACCAACGTGACCAGGACGCGTAAAGCGTAGGTTCAAGAGCATTCTCGCGTATCACCTTCCTGATGTTTCTCAGGGGTCCGAAGTCCCTGTACATCGCGAATGCCTGATACGCCTGTGAAGGCTCTCCTTTCTGCCTGCTCCATGACTGTGTGGTTTCGTCCTCTCCGTAGAGCTCTTCCATCAGGTCATGGCTTTCAGGGTTTCCGTTTCTTATAGTTCCCTCCCGTGACGTTCTCCGCAGCTTCTTTCCGTATGCGGCCAGAAAGAAGCTGCTTTGCCGTCAGTTCCATAAGAATTGCAGAACCTTTTGGAAGTGAATTCTTCATCACTTCCCGGCTTGTTGGTTTAAGCTTATTACGAATAGGTTTGTTGTGGTTCTAAGACTTTTTCACAATCTCATAAGACTTTTCTTATTTAGTCTGTAACACTTTTTCTTTTAGGCACAATCCGTTTTCCGTGTGTCATGGGCTTGGAGGTCGCTCCATATACGTTACTCACGGATTGCTCTCTTGTTTATTATGTCGGTATTTATCTGATTTTAACGGTTAAATTTTTAACATTTTTAACCTGATTTTTATATTTTTTCGGGTAACTGAACTCATTTGTTGTTGTCCGGGGGACGCTATTATACCTGGTCTTCGGTCGCGGTCAAGGTCAGGCGTTGTTCCTCGCTCGCTCGGAAACCTTGACCGCATCCCTCAGCCCTTTGGTTCTTTTTTTCTCGCCCCGGCAAACAAAGATGTTTGGGGGAAGATTGATTCATCTGATGACAGCGGCGGTGGCTGACGTTCACTGAACGTTCGCGATAAAAAGAAAGCCTGCGGATTTCCGCAGGCTTATCTCGTTTCATTTCATTACCAAAGGGTATGCGTATGATGGAATCTCTCGCATCCTTTTCAGCCATTCAAGTAGGTCGCTTTTGAGGAAAAGGAGTCTTCTCCCTTTCCTGATGCAAGGGATGCATCCGTTCGCTGAGTCCCGGTAGATTGTCGATACGGCGCATTTCATGAAAGCCGCAGCTTCCTGTACGTTCATAGGCTCCTCGACTTGCTCCATCTGTCTTGACTCTTCTGTGTTATCCAATTCTGTATAGCTCCTTATAAGTTGGTATAAACAGACAGTAGCATTGTTTCGCTTGGTTGAGGTCTAAGAGTTTTTCATGTTTGACGATGTATTTTTCTTACGGCTAAGCCATAAGTTTTTTATACAGCTCGTTCGTGATGGTGGTCATTTCTTCCAGGTCTTTCGCCCTCTGGTGGTCCGCGTAGTGCTTAGTCATTGCCGGAGTCTCGTGTCCGAGGACCATCTGTGCGTGTTTCTCGTCAACGTCGTGAACCATTGTTGTAGCGTAGAAATGCCGCCATGAATGAAACACTATGTTCCGTTCTGCCCTCATTTTCTCCGTAATGCCTATCGAGCGTAGCGCGTATTTTAACCCTTCTGTTATCTGGTTCGACACTAGAGGTTTGTCGGGCATCGTACCCCAGAACACGAAGCCGTCTGACTCCGCGAACATGTTCTTGTGTGGGTTCTTTGCTACGAGTTTCATAAGCTCGTTCCTTACTTCTGGTGGAAGTGGTACTTTTCGTTCCTTACCGTTCTTCGGGCATTTGAGTCCGTCAGCTGAACTCCACGAACGCCTGACGTAAATCATGTCATCACCAATATCGCAACGGCGAAGAGCCTGTATTTCGCCCAGACGCATTCCAGTAATCATGGCGAGAAGCGAAGCTGTACGGTATCGTTCGTCTTCCCACTGTCCGTGCTTGAAAAGTTCTCTTGCTTCCTCCGCTGAAAGTATGCCACGCTCCTTGGAGACGATAGAGTAATTCGTCAGTGCACTTTCCGGGTTCATACTTATGTACCCCTGCTTAACTGCCCATCCGAACGAGATTCCACCACATCGAATTATGTTTTTCATTGTCATCGTTGAGAGTGGGACGATAGGTTTGCCGTTGGTGTTTTTGAGTTCTTTGTTCTCATGTCTTTTCTGTAAGTAACACTCGAATTCACGGAGCTGTACTACTGTCAGATCTTCAAGCATTACGTCTTCCTTGAAAAATTCTCGCCAGTATTTTACGAGGTTCCCCTGTTCATAGCAGTGCCGTTTTCCTATGCGCTGACCATGAGCCAGTTTGTCCTGTACGTAATCGCTTTTCTCGAAATCCCAGAAATTCGCGATATAAGAGAGCAGTGGCGTTTTCTTTTTGGTAGTGTTTATTGCAGTTGCTGCGGAGCCCGGAGCAACAGTGGCTGCTTGTGCTTGTAATGCTGGTCGCAGTTCTGGGCATTTATCGAGAATCAGGGCTTGGAGCATCGTCCCTTCTTCATGGGATAGAGTTTTCTTTGAGAGCACCGAAATGATGTTCAGTATGTCTGATGGTTTTGTCGGGTTTTTGGGAATATTACCAAGCAAAGCCCAAGCCTTTGCGGTTGCTTCATTCTTGTCGGTTGTTTCTAATGACCGCCGAGCGCAACGTCGGTGCGTAATTGGGTCATAATAATCCGCATAATAGAAACCGCTACCTCTTTGGTAAATATAAAAAGGCTTCAAATAAAACTCCTCCTGTTTTATTCATAGCCTTTTTTTCTGTGAGCCTATAGCTGGTTTTAGACCAACAGATTTTATTCACCCCAATCTGAAGAGCAGACCAACAGATTTTTTTTCTCCCCAGTTTCCCCCTCCGGGTGCTTTTGGGCTGTTTCAGGTTTAAAACAAAAAAGGCTAAACCTTTGCTTTCCAAAGATTTAGCCTTATGCTCCCCCGCCAGGG
>JAEEGL012854798.1_pt1 | contig 15562 bp, 10 predicted proteins | sample 9134231 | NCBI WGS metagenome assembly JAEEGL01 (sample SAMN16246548, study PRJNA631951) | gut metagenome | biome: gut microbiome; feature: rumen; material: fiber-attached | host: Bos | place: Iran: Karaj | collected 2018-10
ATAACGCAACCATCGTTCGGATAACCATCGAGGAACATAGGAGCGTTCTCTAAGCAATAATACTTCCAGTCTTCGCAGAGACATGTATAAGGGATAACCGGAGTTCCGTCAGGAAGCTCAGGATTTGCCTCAGCATATCTTACGAGGAGATCGAAGTACTGATCTAATGTCTCGATCTTAGGATAGTTAGCCCACTCAAGGACACGTACCTGGATCCAGAAAGCCTCACCATTGTGGCCTGTAGCTGTGTTGTGGTCATAAGAGTTACCGAAAACGTTAGCCCAGTAAATGTGGCCGTCGTCCATACGGAACTTATCCCACTCTTCTGCTGTATACATTTCCTTAAGGTTGGGATACTTCTCAAGATAGTCATCCCAAGCTACGAGCAAGCCGTTCTCATAGAGAGTAACGCAGCCGTCGCCGCCATCAATAAGGTCAGGTAACTTACCTGATGCGATGATGGAGCCGATAGCTTCGCCTGCGTTCTGACCTGTGAGCCATGTTTCCTTAACACGGACACCTGTCTTCTCAGCGATGATCTCCATGATCTCGTTTCCTGCGTCCTTCTCTTTACCAGCCATAGCAGCGAACATAGTGAAATCTACGATTTCCTTAGGTCCCTCTGATGTAGTAGCTGTCGAGCCGTCACCAGTTTCCTTGGTGTCGGTAGGAACAGTCTTGTTACATGCTGCGAGAGCGGACACCGCCATCATTGATGCGAGGACCAATGCAACGATTTTCTTTGTCTTCATTTTAGACCTCCCGAAATAAATTCTCGCTTGTTAACGAGTAATAAGCATCTAGATTATAGAGTTGCCCTATTTTTGCCACAACCTGATAAATTCTCGCTAAACAACTGATAAATTCTACATAAATGTAACGGATTTAACATGTATAACAGAGAACGGGAGGATTTTTTGTGCGTGTTGCACAAAGAAAAAAGCTTGATTATGCCTCTCTGTTAGTTTTGCGGTATTTAGACGGGGTGCACCCAATAATTTCTATGAATTTGCGGATAAAATAGTCACTGTCCTTATATCCGACGTCTTCCGCAATACGGTTGATCTTCTTGTCAGTATTGATGATCTGCTTGGCAGCTTCCTTGATCCTGTAATTTGTCAGGTAATTCTTAAAGGATGTACCGTACTTCTTGCTGAAGACCTGCCCCAGATATGAACTGTTGATATGATATTTGTCGCCGAGATATTTAAGGCTGATGTTATCGGCATAGTTCTCCCTGATCTCCGCTTCGACCACTGCAAGGATACCGTGCGAAATGCTCTTTCTCAGTTCGGAAAGATAAGCGGCGTATTCCAGAGCGAACTTTTTAAGATGCTGGTGGCTGCCCCTCTTGAATGCGTCATCTGATGTCTGTGCGGAAATATACTGGATGATCTCCTCCTGGTTTACCGAGTCATCGAGCTCGCTTGCCAGATGGATGAGCTGGAAGAGAAGATAGTTGATGTTAAGGTCGAATGCCCTGTTGGTTCCCTCTTTGCCCTGGAGCTCCTCGAAAAGTTTTTCTATGCCTTCTTCGATAAGCTTGGGATCGTTCTTTACGATGGAACTGATGATGTCATCCACCGTATTCTTGCAAAGAACGATGCTGCTGTGTGAAGACTGTGTTTCCTCATAGAAATACAGTTTTTTCCTGTTATGGAATCCGGCAATGCTCTTAAGACGTCTGCATGAGTTAAATGATTTTGAAAGTGACGCGATGTCGGGAACAAGTTCACCGCAGAACAATCTTATCGGCTTGATAACGAGGACCTCCAGTTTTCGTATGAACGCGTTGAGGAATTCCTCTTCGGTCATGTCTCGCATGACCGCCATATTTTCGCTATATATAAAACCTACATTATTGTTATCGTCATCAAGTGTGATGTCGAGGGTGAAGTGATCCGCATATTCCTTCAGGATCTCCCTGCACGAATTGTAAAGCGTTCTCTGGACTGCTGCAGAATCGTACTCATCAGTATCGCCTTCGATCAGCTCCGATTCACTTCTTACGGTCTCTATGTAGATGAACCTCAGTTTGCCCGACAGCTGAAGCTGCTTATTTGCAAACTCGATATCCTCATCATTGAACTTGCCTCTTATGAGATGTCTTATGACTCTTGCAAGGTAGGCCTCCTCCATCTTTTCCCTGTCCTTGCGGAGCGTTAAAGACTCGCGGTTGAGGTTGGATACTTTCCTGAGGACAGATATCAGTTCCTCTTCGATGACCGGCTTTAAGATATAGTCGAGACATCCGTTCCTTATCGCTCTCTGTGTATATGCAAAATCATCGTAACCGGTCAGAAGGACGAATTCGGCATCGGAGATCTTCTCCTTCTTTACTGTCTCAAGGAGTTCAAGACCCGTCATCTCAGGCATCTTGATATCCGAGATTATGAGGTCCACGGTATTCTCTCTTAAATATTTCAAAGCTTCCTTGCCGTTATGGCATGAAGCTGCGATCTCAAAGCCGCCGCTCTCCCAGTCGATCAGGACCTGCAGACCCTGAAGGATATAAGGTTCGTCGTCAACAAGCATTACTTTAAGCATATTTCACCTCACTCAGCCTTAGTGATCATATCCAGAGGTATCCTGATGATTACACTCATTCCGATACCCTTCTCGCTCTCTATCGTAAATGTCGCCTTATCCTTGAACATCATCTTTATACGCAGGCACGCGTTAAGGATACCGACATGCTTTGCCTTCTTGATAGTATCAATGGTAACACTGTTCATCCTCTGCTGGAGAAGCTCAACCTCGTCCTCCTCCATTCCGTCACCGGTATCCTCGACCTCGATCACGAAGTCGTTATCGTCTTTATAAGCCCTTACGAATATCCAGCCCTGTGAAGATTTTGACTCGATACCGTGAACACATGCATTCTCAACGAATGTAACCAGTGTAAGCTTCGGGATAAGCAGTTTTTTGCAGTCTTCCTCGATCTCGATGTTGAAAGAGATCCTGTCGCCGAAACGGTAACTCTGAAGCTGGAGATAAGCATCGATAAAGTCCTCTTCCTCTTCTATCGTTACGGCGTCTTCATGCCACTCAACGTTCTGTCTTTCCATGACGGCAAGTCTCTGTACCATCTCCGCCGTCTCAGTCTCACCCTTAAGGATACTGTGCATTCTTATGCTCTCTAATGCATTGAACAGGAAGTGGGGGTTGATCTGGCTCTGGAGCGCCAGGAGTTCGGCATTCTTGCGCGCGAGGTCAGATTCCTGCTCGCGGAGTTTGTCTTTATAGATAGTCTGGGTGAGTTCCTCGTTGATCTCGACGATCCTGTTGTAGTTATGCATGAGGGTGGATATCTCATCAGAACCCTTTATCTCCTTTATCGGCTGGAGGATATCGTTCCCGCCTTCGCCGAATGCTTTTCCGAGAATGCTGATCCTGTCCGTGATCGACTTCTCAAGGAGCTTCATGATGAGGATCGGGATAACGAGCGTTACGATAAACAGCAGGATCGTTATCGGCATGTTATTCTTCATGACATCTGTTATGGTCAGATCTTCCGTGATGGCGTAGATCGTGAACGTGGTGCCATACATCTGGACTTCCCTTACTGTTACATAGGGCTCGTTCGCAACCTTTTCCATGAGTTTTTGGTAGTCATTGGTGCTGTCCTGGCTCGGATAGATCAGATAATCATCACAGCAGACAAACATCGTGCAGTTGACCGGGATATCCGCAAGCTCACCCGTAATTCTCCAGCTTCTGTGCTCGATCGTTACGATCTTCTCTATCGGAGACTTGGTGTTGGTCATCCTTCTGACGTAGACGAAACGCTTCTGGTCAAAAGTCCTCAGGACCGGGGCGTAATCGTAATATGCAAACACACCCTGGTTCTCGCCGCTTTCTATTAGTTTCTGATACCAGATCTCATTCTCGGCCTCCGACAGATGGTGGAAATAGTTACCGTTGATGATGGAATTGTTATCGCAGTAGATAATGATCCTGTCGCGGTTATAGTCGGTCAGCGTCGAGAAGAATGAATTGGAGATCGTGTTGACGTAATTCTTGTAGTAGTTGGACGGCTTGTCGTACAGGGTGTTCATGAATGTATTGAGGTTCTTGTTAAGGTCGATAGACGAAGCAACCGCCGTATCGTACGCCAGAAGGTTCTCAATGTAATTGGAATATGCGTCGATAGCAGTCTCCCTGTAGTAGGACTGGTTCTTAAGTTCAGTCTGGTAGATGGATCTGATAAGGAAAAAATCGGTCGTGAGAATAGGAAGGATCACGCCGAAGACGTACATCAAAAGGAATTTCTTATTAAGTTTTAATCTGCCGAAAACATTTCCCCTGATGCGGTTAAACATATTCCTCCGGACTCATTTATGAGTTCTGTTCCTCGAAAACCGATACTTTACATACGCAATACATATTATAGAAAATCGCTTGTCCTTTGCAAACGTGCGGAACTTAATCTGTTGAATTAGTCGGGTTTTATCTGTAATTTATCCCGTTGAATTAAATGCTTCGATTATCTAACATTTATTGTAATTATATTATTTTTTTGAGGTGTCCCCTATGTTAAGGATCGTAGAGACCGAGAACGGGCTTGTCAGAGGTTTGCCGGGCAATAATACACGCATCACGGCTTTCAAAGGCATTCCGTTCGCACAGCCCCCGGTAGGTGAAAACCGCTGGAGAGCTCCCCGTCCCTGCAAGGATTGGGACGGCATCTACGACGCTTACAAGTTCGCGCCCATCTCCGTACAGGATCAGCCCGGTGTCGGAACAGACATCTACTGCCGCGAATGGCACGTTGATCCCGACATCGAAATCGGTGAGGACTGCCTCTACCTTAATGTATGGACTAATGCGAAGAGTGCGGATGAGAAGCTTCCGGTCCTTGTATGGTTCTTCGGCGGCGGATTTCAGTGGGGCTACACCGCAGAGATGGAATTCAACGGTGAGAATCTCGCCAAGAGAGGCATCGTTGTCGTAACAGTCAATTACAGGCTGGGTGCGTTAGGTTTCCTCGCTCACCCTGACCTGTTTGAGGAATCTCCCGAGGCTCCCGCCAACTTCGGCCTGCTGGATCAACAGGCAGGACTTAAGTGGGTAAGAAGGAACATCGCAGCATTTGGCGGTGATCCCGACAACATCACGATAGCCGGCCAGTCAGCAGGCGGCGGGAGTGTTCTCAACCACCTTACGTCAAAATCCGGCATCGGACTCTATAAGAAGGCTGTTATCTTATCGGGAATCATCTCATTCCCCTATATACAAGACTTTGTCATGACCCCGAGAACACGTGAAGACGCATGCTCATACGGAGTTAAATTTTTCGAAAAGCTCGGCGTAAAGACAGTTGAGGAAGCAAGAAAACTCGACGCTTCATATATCCGCGAGGTCTATGCAAAGTTCAGGGAAGAGGAAAACTTCTTCACACCGATGATCGACAACGTCTTCATGGACGACGAGCCCTATAAGCTCTTCCTTCAGGGAAAGCACGCTCATGTGCCCATGATGTCAGGCAATACCTACGATGAATTCCCGAGCTTTATCCTTGCGGATTCCCGGGAAGACTTCGAAGCCAAGGCAAGAGCGATCTTCAAGGATAAGACGGATGAGTTCCTCTCTTTCCCCGAAGCGCAGAAACACAACGGCAATCTCTACGCTCCGGTCCGTGCGATCGAATGTGCGGTCAAGGCTGCTTTTACGCGCAATGACAAGCCGGGTTATTACTACAGCTTTGAGCCCGATATCCCCGGCTGGGATGACCCCGGCACATTCCACTCCGTAGACCTCTGGTTCTTTTTCGATAACCTCGACAAATGCTGGAGACCTATGACGGGCAGACACTTCGATATCGCAAGGCAGATCAGCACATATTTTATTAACTTCATAAAGAACGGCGATCCTAACGGCGACGATGTTGACGGAACTCCGCTTCCTCTGTGGAAGCCTTTTACTCCCGCATCCAAAAACGAGATGCATTTTACTTCCGAAGGCGCGAAAACCTCGATCCAGGAGGATTCCTCCGAGTCAGACTTCCTTTCCTTCATGACAAGGCACATCGAGGAAGCAACAGTAGGAGCAGATGCTTTTAAGGATGAGCCCTCCGGCCCCAAGGCCGCGCTTTACGAGGTTCCCAAAAAGCAGGCCTTCAACCCCTACCTCCCAAACTGGGAATTCATCCCTGACGGAGAGCCTTACGTATTTAATAACAGGGTCTATATCTACGGTTCACACGATTTCTTCGGAGGAGAATACTTCTGCCCGGGCGACTATGTAACATGGTCTGCTCCGGTTAGTGATCTCGGAGACTGGACATATGAGGGCGTTATCTTTAAGAGATCAGACGATCCTGCCAACGGCGATAACAGGGGCTGCCTCTATGCGCCGGACGTTACGGTCGGACCTGACGGCAGATACTATCTTTACTATGCACTCGACAACGACTGCGTTATTTCCGTTGCAGTATCAGACTCACCTTCCGGCAAGTTCGAATTCATCGGCAACGTTCATTATGAAGACGGCACGCTCCTTGGTAAGAAGGAAGGCGAAGAACAGCAGTTCGATCCGGGTGTCATTACAATAGGTGACGTCACATATCTTTACACGGGTTTCTGCGGACAGACTGATGCTTCGCGTCACGGATGCATGGTGACGGTTCTTGATAAGGACATGCTAACTGTCAGAAGAGCTCCCGAATTCGTTATCCCTTCCACACAGTACAGCAAGGGCACGGAATTCGAAGGCCACGCTTTCTTCGAAGCTCCTTCCATCAGAGAGAGGAACGGAATCTTCTACCTCATCTACTCTTCACAGGTAATGCATGAGCTCTGCTACGCTTATTCATCAGATCCTCTGGGACCCTTCAAGTACGGCGGAGTCATCGTAAGCAACTGCGATATCGGTATTGATACTTATAAGCCCGCTGACAAGCCAGCGGCTTTCGGTGCCAACAATCACGGCAGCATCGTTGAGATCGGTGATGACTGGTACATCTTCTATCACAGGCAGACCAACAACGACTGGTATTCACGCCAGGGATGCGCTGAGAAGATCAGCTTTACGGAAGACGGGATGATCCCGCAGGTCGAGATCACTTCCTGCGGCCTTAACGGCGGACCTTTGAAGGACGATGCCGAATATCCCGCGCACATCGCCTGCAATATTTTCGATGACAACAACAAGATGTATGTCGGCGAGATGCACTCGGCAAATATCACCATGGATATCAGTGAAGGTCCCAAGGGACGTTCGCATATAAGACAGATCTCCAACAGCACCACCGTTGGCTTTAAGTATTTTGACCTTAAAGGTGTCAAGGGCTTAAAGATCACGACAAGAGGTTACGGCAAGGGCGAGTTCGAGATAAGAACTTCCGTTGACGGGGAGATCTTGGGAAAGATAGGCGTGGATTTCTGCACAGCCTGGACAGAAGGCACGGCAGAATTTACTGTTCCCGACGGAACATATCCTCTCTATCTTACATTTAAGGGAGTCGGCAATTCTTCATTGCTCAGCTTCTGCTTCTTACATTGATATATAACGCTTTGAACGCTTTTACTTTTCTATTGCCTGAAACTTGACAAGGCCGAGGGGGGCTTTGTCAAGTTATCGGGCAGTAGGTCTCTAGAGCTCAACAGTAATGATGATTCCTTTATCCTTTGAGGCGGCATTTATCTTTCCGCCGTGGGATCCGGTTATGCCTTTGGCTATAGAAAGACCTATTCCGTATCCGCCTGTCTCCGAATTTCTGGAGCTGTCTGCTCTGTAGAAGCGGTCGAACATATGCTTTATGACATCTGCCGGAACGGGTTCTTTTGTGTCGTTATATACTCTGAATATGATTTTCGAGCCCTGCTTATGAAGGGAAACTTCTATGTTGCCGCCTTCAGGTGAATACTTGACCGCATTGTCCATAAGGATCGATACGAGCTCTTCAATGGCCCGCTGATCGCCGTTATATGAGAGCCCGTCCGCGATCTCCGAAGTGATCGTCTTGCCGGATGCTCTTGCAAGCCCCTTAAATGATTCAACCTCTTCTGATATGCAGTCAGACAGCGGGAAATCGATCATCGTCATCTTCTGCCTTGAACCTTCCTCGGTCTTTGCAAGATAGATGAGCCTTCCGGTCAGGCCGGTGAGCCTTTCGGTTTGTTTTCTGATGTCAGCGATCCATTCATTACCGGCATTCTCCATCTCGAGAACGTCACAGTCGGCATTGATCACGGCAAGCGGGGTCTTGAGTTCGTGCCCGGCGTCGGTAATGAACCTCTTCTGCTTCTCATACGCTTCTGCCGCAGGCTTTACGACCGCTTTCGATGTTATTGCTATGAGCGCGAAAACTATGAGAAGACCAATCAGTGATATGAAGATGCTTATCCAGAGAAAGGACCTCGCGTTATTAAGGCTTCTTCCGCAGTCATAGAAAACGATAAGCATGGAATCTCCGAGATCTGCTATCCTGAATCTGTAATCGCCTTCAAAGCCTTCCAGTTTCCCCTGATCGAAGACCTTCTCTGCAAGTTCCCATGCTTCAGAAGCATCTACTGCAGCGATCATTCCGGTATTTGTAGCAATCCTTGAACCGTCATAAGATATCCTGATCGTGAAATATCTCGCTTCGAACCTTAATTCCGGAGATATCATGTCTCTCCTTCCGCCAAACGGATCAGTGAACGGGGCATCGGGCCATGGCGGCAGCATCTCAGGAAATACGCCCCCGCCTTCAACGAGCATATCTATGATGTTATCAGCTTCCCTTGTGACATTCCTGAAGTTGAAGATGTTTATCGATCCGATCAGGACAGCCAGCACGGCCGTGACTGAGAGCATCGAGATGATGATGAACTTCCTTCTGAGCCGGCTTATCATTTGATCTCCTCCAGGGTGTATCCTGAATTCCTTACGGCTTTTATCTGGACATCGGCTTCGAGAGCTGCGAGCTTCTTCCTTAAGTAGGATATATAAGTCCATGCCGTGCTTATGTCGGCCTCCGAATCAAGGCCCCATATCTTGTCCATGAATTTCTCGGTCGATATAAGGATGCCGGGATTGATCATGAGCATCTCCATCATCTGGAATTCCTTACCTGCAAGACGGTATTTCCCCTTGGGTGAAGATAATTCAAACGAACCCCTGTCCAGTGTGAGGTTTCCGAACTTCAGCACATTGTCACCTGAAGATGCCGGCTGCCTTGTAAGTGCTCTTATCCTCGCAAGGAGTTCCTTCGTGGCAAAAGGCTTGGTCAGATAATCATTGGCACCTGAATCAAGACCTTCGACCTTGTCATCTATCTCGGATCTTGCGGTAAGCATGAGGACCGGAACATTATTGCCCTTCGATCTTATCTCTTTAAGAGCGGAGATCCCGTCCTGCTTCGGCATCATGATGTCCATGATCACCAGATCGTACTCGCTCGCCATGCTGTAGAGCACGGCCTCTTCCCCGTCGAAAACGCAGTCAACGGAATAATTGCTCCTCGTTAGGATCTCTTTCAGGGCTTTTGATAACGATCTCTCATCTTCTGCAAGAAGGATTCTCATCTTTATTTCCTCTTTTGTATCTTAAATTGCTTTGCCGTTCAGAAATGCCGGACCGCGTTCAGGGAAGAACGCGGATCTTGTATGGGTGCTCATGATATTAAGGAAGAAGATAATATCAAAAGCTATCAGCACCAGAAGAATAATGTCTATGACCAGCATTACCTTGATAATGAGGCCTTCCGATCTTCCGTCCGGCGAATCCTTGTATGCACGGAAGAAAAAGAACGTCAGTGCACCGGCAAGGACCAGTCCTATGGCGGTTCCGAAGATCATCAGCACATTCGCCCTGGTGTTTGTCTTCCCGATATTCTCATACTCCCATAGCAGGGTCTGGGCCATCGACAGCTGACTGAACCTGATATAACTTCCCTTGGCGGGCGCCTTCTCATTATCCTTCAAGACCGTCAGCCGGTACTTGTTTCCCTCGCCGTCCTGAAGTAATACGCAGTTATTAAGTCCGTTGAAGTCGTTAAAACCCGCCATGAATGCTCCCTGTGTTCCTTCCGGCAATGATATGCTCTTTCCTGTGTCGTCAGCGAAAACGATATCCTCTGCCAAGGTCACCGCTTCGCTGTACTCCCTGTAAAACGAGAACCGTACTACACTCTTTGCGGCAAGAAAGCCAAGAAGTGTGCATTCCAGCAGCATTATCACAGACAGGATCACGACCTTTGTCTTCATATACATCCTCCCCAAACTTATATCCGTATATGTGAAGCTGCCTAAATGCTATCGGATTGCCGGAACCAATACAAGTTTTTTAAGTATGTTTTAAATTTGTTACATAAGATTAAACTGTCAAACTTAAATCAAGTTAAAAATTGACCAGTAAAATAGCATTCCGACAACCGCTTCAGACCGCGGATCACATGCCGGAGGAAAGAGAAAATTACAGAATTTACAGTAAAATCTTGTGCTTTTGGGACACTTATAATACATTCTTTGGAAAAATGTCCTGGTTTTGCACAATCTTTAGATTTGTTGTATAGAATTCACACGGGACATGGGTTATGATATCTGCCGTAAACGCAGTTCTTTTCGTTAATATTGCTGTAAAAACGTTAATATTCTTTTTAAATTACGTTTAAACATCATTAAAGTAAGGTTGTTGAAATTAGGCTCTTAATAAACTATACTTCAGATATCAACAAAGACATTTTTCTATTCCTATTATCCCCATATTTGCGGCCACCCTTCCCGGGGTGGTCGCTCTATTTTATATGAGTTTTATGAGCTTGCAGTTTTCGATGCCTTCAGCCCAGAAATCCTTAACGGGAGTATGCCTTACCTGGCCTATCAATGCAGAGTTCATGGCACCGTGTCCCATTATCAGGATGTCCTTTCCATCACCGACTCCGGGATACACGATCTCCTCAAGAAAGCTCTTTGTCCTTCCTATCAGATCGTTAAGACTCTCCGCCCCGTCTTGCGCAACATATTTCTCCGGTTCGAAGAACAGTGTCCATACAGGGCATTCAGGCTTATCGAAAACATTTTCGATGCCTTCATAGATGCCAAATCCCATCTCCGTAAGCCTGTCGTCTATTATCACGGGAATGTTCCTTCCATCAAGGACCAGTGCCGCCGTCTCGCGGGCCCTCATGAGAGGTGAGCAGTAGCAGATGTCAAAATTCACATCTTTATAACGCTCTTTTGCCTCCCTGGCCATCTTTATTCCCATGTCATTTAAGGGAATATCTGTCTTTCCCTGAAGCTTATGCCTCAGGTTCCAGTCAGTTTTACCGTGTCTCATTATGTAAAGCATGTTATATTAGAATCCTTAAACCGGTTAATTTCAGGGGATATTTTGCCATAAAACACCGGAATTAATCAAATCTTAATGCTTTAAGCCGTTTTATGTTAATGTGTTTATCCTTAAAATGGCATTATCACAAACAGCGTGAGGGGGACAATATGTATAACATTCTTATTTGCGATGACGAGAAAGACATCGTTAATGCTTTGAAGATCTATCTGCAGAATCCGGATTACAGATTGTTAGAGGCACATAACGGGTTTGAAGCCTTGGATGTCGTAAATAAGGAGGAAGTCCACCTCGTTCTGCTTGATATCATGATGCCGCAAATGGACGGGATAACAGCGATGTCGAAGATCAGGGAGAAGTTCAATATGCCGATCATCCTCCTCACTGCAAAGTCAGAGGACCAGGATAAGATATTGGGACTTAACATAGGGGCTGATGATTATATCACCAAGCCCTTTAACCCCCTGGAGGTTGCTGCGAGGGTCGGTTCACAGCTCAGGCGTTATACGAAGCTCGGTGCCGGCAGCATAGCCAAAGGTACCCTCACAGTCGACGGGATCGAGCTTGATAACGACACAAAGACAGTAACGGTAGATGACGTGATCGTAAGCCTTACACCCAAGGAGTTTGAGATCTTAAAGCTCCTTATGGAACACCCGGGAAAGGTTTTCGCGCCCAGGGAAATATATTACAGAGTCTGGGGCGAAGATGCTCTTTCCGCAGGGGACAACACCGTAGCGGTTCATATAAGACACTTAAGAGAGAAGATCGAGATCACACCCAATGAACCGAGATACATCAAAGTCGTATTCGGTCAGGGCTATAAGATCGAAAAAGGGAGAAATTAAATGGAAGTTACGACCAAAAAGAAATCCGGCTTTTTCCGGACCCTGGCAGGCAAGACGGTGCTCTTTATCACCATTAACCTGTCTTTGATATTGCTCTGTGCGTCCGTGCTGGGCTTTGCGTTTGCTCTTGCCGAGGATATATACCATACGACGCCTGAACAATACAAAACGAAATTAAGTGAAAGAAATATTGAATACCAGGCAAAGTCATTGGCTGATTCAGTAATGAGTCCATACGGGAGCTACTATTCTTATATTCCGATCAAGATCCAAAATGATAAAGGCATTGTGCTATACCGTTCACCCACATTTGACGCCCTCGAAAACAGCGTTAATGCAGGCGACAGTACGGATCTTTCCTGTTATACCTTTCACACCAGCATCATATACAACTCTAACGGATCTTCAAAAGGTCTCGTCGGTTTTAATCCTTTCTTGGACACTGATACAACTGTATCCGCAACCATTACGGTATATGTCGATCCGAATGATTATTCTTATTTGACACCGCTGGATCTTGAAGTCATCGGACTCATCTACAAATTGAGCTCATGGCTCCTCCCCATCGCCATTATCAGTTTCTTCCTGTCACTTATATCATTCATCACACTTATGAGTGCGGCAGGAAAGAGACCCGGCTCAGATGAGATCGCTGCCGGCCCGTTAAGCGGTATCCCGTTTGATGTTTTACTTGCAGGCGTTATATTTCTGGGAGCAATAGGCGCTGTTATTATGAATGATGTTAACACTGACGGAGCTGCAATAATGGGAGGCGGATTGATACTTATTACTCTCCTGAACCTGTGTATCGGTCTGGCAGTCAGCATGGCAGGCCGAGTCAAGCGCCGTATGCTTATCAAGGGCTCCTTGATCTATAAGATCATCATGCTCACCGTCAAATTCCTTAAGTTTATCTGGAAAGGGATCACGGCTATCCCGCTTATCTGGGGAACTGCCATTGCGGTTGCAGTATTGTCAATTATCGAATTAATCTATCTGGCTACTGCGAGATATGACGGCGAAGCCCTTGTTGGCGGCTGGTTCGTGGAGAAACTTATATTCGTACCTTTTATACTCTATATCGCATATATCTTAAAAAAGCTTGCTAAAGCCGGCGAGAAGATCGCGCAGGGTGATATCACATACCGTGCCCCCACAAAGGGCCTCTGGGGTGATTTCAAAAAGCACGCTGAAAACCTGAACGCAGTTTCCGATTCCGTTACGATAGCTGTTGAGGACAGACTGAAATCAGAGCGCATGAAAACAGAGCTAATTACCAATGTCTCTCATGACATAAAAACCCCACTCACCTCAATAATCAATTATGCATCTCTGATAGGTGAATCTGATCCGTCTGATCCGAAGATTGGCGAATATTCGGAGGTAATCGTGAGACAGTCAGATAAGCTGAAGCGACTTATCGAAGATCTCGTTGAGGCATCGAAAGCTTCAACCGGCAATCTTGAGATAGTGCCCTCTCCTCTTGATTGCTGCACCTTTGTATCGCAGACAGCCGGCGAGTTCAAAGAAAAGCTCGATTCAGCTAATCTGACTCTTATAACAAACGTTCCTGAAGAAAAAGTAATGATCATGGCGGACGGAAGACGCATGATGCGCATCTACGACAACCTCATGAACAACATCTGCAAGTACTCAATGCCCGGAACGAGAGTCTACATCTCACTTAACGTGGTCAGCGGACAGGCAGTAACCGTCTTCAAGAACACATCAAGTGCCGAGCTGAACATCAGCCCCGATGAACTTGTTGAACGCTTCGTAAGAGGTGACCAGTCCCGTAACACAGAAGGAAATGGTCTCGGACTCTCCATCGCCCAGAGTCTTACCGAACTTCAGGGCGGCAAATTCAAAGTGGAGATAGACGGTGACCTTTTCAAGGTAACGCTGACCTTCCCGGTTATACAATAACCGCCTTTAATCGAATATTTACTGCAGTGTCCCAATCCCCTTCAGGCCGGTTGGGACATTGCTTATTTGGAAGTGAACTGCAGTGATTTGCCGTCTTATTTCCTGTTCTTTCCGGCCGTGATGAGCTTTGCGCCATCCTCAAGTTTCTCTTTAACAACATTATCCTTTAAGACATTGAAGTTGATGAAGAACATCTTGACCAGGGTCCTTACCTTCTCACCCGAATCGTTCTTGATCTGCGCCATCCTGGTGATGATCGCCTTGGTGCCCTTGATGCCGATCCTGGTCATCTCGCTTATGTTCTCGCATCCCGAGGCCTCGAAAACAGAGAACAGCTCATCCACAAATACCTTGCGTTCCTCAAAGCTCATGTTATCAAGCCATGTTGTCATGGTCTCATCGAAAAGATCGCTCAGTTTATCCGTGAAATCCAGGGTCTCGAATTCCTTGCCTTCAAGTTCCCAGGAAAGCGGATTGTGCTGCATGATGCCGAGTTCGTTACTCTTTACGACAACAGGTTCCACAGTGCTTGTAAGAAGCCTTCCCACAATGGAAGTCTGTGGGATGAACTTCTCCACTTTCTTTTGAACACGCTTAAAGTGATCTGTCACCATGGCCTCATCGTTAAACCCCGGGCCGTCAAAACTGTATATGGTCAGGACTTTGTCATAGAATTCAGGTGCCGAAGCAACAGCATAAATCGCCAGATGACCGCCCTTTGAGTGACCTCCGAGACGGACCTTCTCAGTCCTTCCATCCATTACTTCCCTGAAATACTGATCCGCTTCCGTTTCCGCAGGAACGGTCATGTAACTCAGGTTAAAGTCTTCTTTCCAGCCTACGATCCTGTCGTCTGTGCCTCTATATGAAATGAACACGGTATCATCGGACAAGTCGATCTCAACTGCCGCAAACTGTATCTCTCTTGAAATATCCGTGTCGTCCACGAAGTTCAGAAGATAAGCATCTTTGAAGCGGTTCGATTCCGCGAGTGCTCTTAAGAGCGAAGGAGCAAAATTAATAAATGATTTATCCTGGGCAAGTTCCTCTTCAGTATGAAGCTCAAAGAACCTCTTTGAAGCTTCTTCCATGGTTACCATGCCCTCTCCCTTTGCGGGAACGACATTTGTGAAGTCAACATAAGACAGGCTCGACAGCAATAGCGCATCGATGCTGTTAAAAGGATCCTGCGCAAGCGACAAGTCGCCGCGCCATGCCAGATAATCAAGTAAGTTTCCCATATTTATATTATAGACCCGTAAAGAGACGAATAGAACTTTGAATCACCCGGAAAATAAAAGAGGTTGCCGCAAACGGGCAACCTCTTGTGGTTTTAATCTTTTGAAGCAGATTATCTTCTGCCTGTCTTGATTGTAAGATCTTCAAGGAATCCCTTAGGGCTTCTTACCTCAAGTTCACCTTCTACCTGTACGATAAGATCGTTTGCAACACCTGTAAGGATCAATACGGACGTACCTGCAAACCATACGTTCTCAAAGCCTGTGAGCACACCG
>JAEEGL012978084.1_pt1 | contig 15562 bp, 9 predicted proteins | sample 9134231 | NCBI WGS metagenome assembly JAEEGL01 (sample SAMN16246548, study PRJNA631951) | gut metagenome | biome: gut microbiome; feature: rumen; material: fiber-attached | host: Bos | place: Iran: Karaj | collected 2018-10
ACGCACCGCTTAATGCTGCTCGGTCTCCCGCCTGACATGGTTCACGGGGTCTTGTTGCACAGGGCCCACACATCTATATTTCGGAATTTCATACCCGTTTATACGAGCAGACGATGCTCTTTTAATATGATACCATAAACGAGAAGCTTTGTCAAGAAAAAATTTTGCAAAAAAGGCTGTTCATGGTGGAGAAACTCAGAAAATTCGGGATAATTATTGACAAATTGTGACATAGTATGTATAATGAAGGTAGTATACGCTTGAAAGGATAGATAAATGATAAGAGGAAACAAAGTCGTAAGACTTATACTGATATTTACGCTTATTATGGGTGTTACATCTTTAGTGGTAATGCTTGCGGGCATGATGAAGGAGAGAAACAGCAGTTACATCACCATAGTTCCTGAGGAAATGGAGCTAGTACAGCTTGAAGCACCAAAGGACGGTGACCCCATAGCCATTGTAGAAACGACTATCGGTGAGTTCAGATTCGTGCTATACCCAGAATACTCTCCGAATACAGTGAAGAACTTTACAGAGCTTGCAGAGCAGGGGTACTATGACAATACTTATGTATTCCATTCAGAAAGCGGAGTTTATTCCGCGGCAGGCGCTCCCAATAAAGATGGCAGTGCGAAGGACAACACACACGAGCTTGTAGAGAGAGAGCTGCATCAGAACTTATGGCCGTTCAAGGGTGCAGTTATGGCGATGAACACCACTATTAAGCAGAGTTTCACAGAAAAAATTATTGGTGGTGGTACCTATTATAATGGAAGCAGATTTATGTTAGTGAATACAGTATCTTTTGACGATGCTTTCAAGGAGGAACTAAAGGCTTACTCAGAAAGTCAGGAACTGGCTGAGGCTTTCATAGAAAAAGGCGGCGTTCCTAATTTTTCACAGCAGATGACAGTCATTGGTCAGACGTACAGCGGAATAGATGTTGTAGAGAAGCTTGCTTCACTTGAAACTAACAATGTTGGAAATTACAAGTTCCCTGCTGAGGATGTTATGATAAATTCAGTTAAAATAAGTACTTATTCTTCTGAGGATGATTCTTCAAAAAGGAATTAATGAGCAGAAAAAGCTTGATATGTATAAAAGTATCTGACAAATCAATACAAAAATATACCCAAACTCTTTACAAAGTGATTTTTATGATGTATAATATATAAGTTGAAGTATAATTATTTAATCCTGTCTGCGGATGAGTACAATGATAAATAGTCCGCACAATTTTAAGGAGAGAATTAAATGTTCAAAAAAGTTTTAGCAGGAATATTCTGCATTGCTTTGGCTGCTTCGGCGTTTTCGTCATGCGGTCAAGATACTAAGGATACACAGGCATCTGACAGCGATAAAGTTACAACTGCTTCCGAAGAAGAAACTACAGTTGCAACAGTGCCAACCACTGTTGAGAATGTGGATATCGTAAACTTTACAGCCCCTGAGAAGGGAGATACTATTGTGGTAATGAAGGTAAAGGATTACGGTACTGTAAAGTTCAGACTTTTCTCGGAATACGCTGACAAGGGTGTAGAGAACTTTGTTGAGCTCGCTAAAAAAGGTTACTATGACGGTCTTAAGTTTCATAGAGTAATCACTGATTTTATGGTGCAAGGCGGAGATCCTCAGGGAATAGGCATAGGTGGCGAAAGTATCTGGGGCGGTAAGTTCGATGGTGGTACAGATCCTCACCTTATCCATGCTTCAGGAGCTCTTGCTTATGCTAACAGTGGTAGCACAGCTACCAACGGAAGTCAGTTCTACGTTGTAACGGGTACGAAGTACACAACGGATGAACTGGACGAGCTCGCAAAGAGTGGATATGCATTATCTGAAAATGCAAAGAAGATATACGAAGAAGTGGGCGGAGCTCCGTGGCTTGATGGAAGCTATACGGTTTTCGGTCAGGTAATAGATGGCCTCGATGTTATCTTTAAGATACAGAACGTGGCAGTTGATGCGAATAGTATGCCTTACAAGGATCTCATTATGGAGTCAGTTACAGTGGGCGAATACGATGGCGAGGCTGTACGTTGGTATATCAGCGATTATGACGAGTTCGACGCCGACGAAATAAGGAATTCAACAGGTAAGGAAAACCTTACAATTGCAAACTTTACAGCTCCCAAGGAGGGCGAAAAGGTCGTAAGCCTTAAGGTTAAGGGTTACGACAAGGAGGTAAAGATCAAACTCTTCCCAGAATATGCTGAAAAAGGTGTTGAGAACTTCATCACTCTCGCAGAGCGTGGATATTATGACGGTCTTACCTTCCATAGAGTTATCAAGGATTTCATGATACAGGGCGGTGACCCAAATGGTGACGGCACTGGCGGTGAATGCATATTTGAAAAAGGTTTTGATGACAATGATACCGATCCGCACCTTATCCATGCGGCAGGAGCTGTCGCTTATGCGAACAGTGGCTCTACGGCCAGCAATGGAAGTCAGTTTTATATCGTAACTGGAGAGGTTTATGAAAAGGATCAGATAAATCAGCTCAAGGATAGCGGTTATGCCTTTACAGATAATGAGGCTGAGGTCTATTCAACATATGGCGGAGCACCGTGGCTTGATGGAAGCTATACAATCTTCGGTCAGGTATATGACGGCCTTGACGTAGTATTCAAGATTCAGGAAATAGAGACAGGCAACAACGATAAGCCTGCTGAGGACGTAATAATAGAGAAAGTAACAGTATCGGACTTCAGCGGCGGAGATGTTCACTGGAACATCAAAGACTATAGTTGATTTTCGGACAGGTGTCCGATGATATGTGTAAGTATTTGACATTTAGTGTCAGGGAACAAAAGAAAGAAATTCGGGAAAAAATACAGATGACCCGAAAAATAAGGAGAGAAAATATTTGGATAAGTTTGTTGTAAAAGGCGGAAGACGCCTTGAGGGTGAAGTTACCATAAGCGGAGCTAAGAATGCAGCTGTAGCTATTCTTCCCGCAGTCATACTTTCAGATGAACCTTGTGTTGTAGAAAATGTACCTTACATCAGCGATGTTAGGATTTGTCTCCATATCCTTGAGGAAATGGGCGCTAAGATCGAGAAGATAGACAAGGATGCCTATAGGATCGATCCTACGACCATTAGCAAGTTCTGTGTGCCTTATGAGTATGCAAGAAAAATGCGTGCCTCATATTACTTCCTCGGAGCTCTTCTGGGCAAGTTCAATAAGGCAAGAGTATCAATGCCAGGCGGATGTCCACTTGGAGACCGTCCTATAGATCAGCACCTTAAGGCTTTTACAGCTCTTGGTGCAGAGTATACTCTCAGCCAGGGAATGGTCGATCTTGTTGCGGATAAACTTACAGGAAATCAGATATTTTTTGACGTTGTTACTGTCGGAGCTACAATGAACGCTATGCTCGCAGCCGTAAAGGCTGAGGGCTTAACAATAATCGAAAATGCCGCTAAGGAGCCGCATATCGTTGATCTTGCTAACTTCCTCAACTCTATGGGTGCAAACATCATGGGTGCAGGTACGGATGTTATCAAAATCAGGGGGGTTGAGCATCTTCATGGTACTAACTATGCTGTTATCCCAGATCAGATAGAGGCAGGTACTTTCATGGTGGCAGTTGCCGCTACAAAGGGTGATGTTCTTATAAAGAATGTTATTCCGAAGCATCTTGAGTCAATCACAAAGAAGCTTGAAAAGATTGGCGTAAATATTGAGCAGTTCGATGATAGTATAAGGGTATGGGTAGATGGTCCGTTGGTCAAGACCAATGTCAAGACCGCTCCTCATCCAGGATTCCCTACGGATATGCAATCTCAGATAGCTACTCTCCTTTGTCTTGCACAGGGTACGAGCATTATTACTGAAAATATCTGGGAGCAGCGTTTCAGATACGTTGATGAACTTAGAAGAATGGGCGCAGATATTACTGTAAATGGTAAGGTAGCACTTATTGAAGGTACCGGAAAGCTCATGGGAGCTCCCGTAAAGGCGTGTGACCTTAGAGCAGGAGCTGCGCTTATAATCGCAGGACTTGCTGCAAGCGGAGTTACTGAGATAGAGGATATTTACCATATCGAAAGAGGCTATGACTGCATGGAAGGAAAGCTTCGTGCTTTAGGAGCTGATATTGAAAAGGTAAGTGTTCCCGATAAGGCTGAGGAAACGAAGTCTGACAGTACAAAGGCTGCTGTTTAAATTTAGAATTATGGCTGCTGCACGACAGTGTGGCAGCTTTTTCATCGCTATGTGGTATTATAATAGGCACTTACCATATGCAATATACGCTGTTCACAGCGGTTGCTTTCTTGGGATAATAAAGGAGATATATGCAAGAAAATAATAAAGGAATATATATAAAACTGTTTACAATAGTAGCGCCCATCGCCTTCCAGTACTTCATGTCGTCGCTGGTATCGGCTTCGGACGCTTTTATGCTTGGATTCTTAAATCAGGACTCGCTCTCGGCTTCGTCGCTTGCCGGTCAGATAGCCTTTGTGTATGGACTTTTCATTATGGCTTTCGTATCGGGCTGCAACGTCCTTGCGGCGCAGTACTGGGGCAAAAAGGATAAAAAAACCGTTGAGGAGGTCCTCGCGGTGACAATGCGCTATTCCCTTATTGTTGGAGCTGTTTTCACATTTGCCGCGCTAATAGTTCCTTGCAGTATAATGCGATTCTTTACCAATGACAGTGAGCTTATTAGGTTAGGTGGTATCTATCTGCGAACTGTAGCCCTTTCGTATATTCTTGCAGGTTTTTCACAGGGCTATTTCGGCATTATGAAGGTTTGTGATCTTGCAGGGCTTAGCTCGCTAATAGGAAGCCTTGCTGTGGTATTGAATATTTTCCTTAATGCGTTGTTTATTTTCGGTTTAGGACCTTTCCACGAAATGGGTATAGCAGGAGCTGCTCTTGCTACTGTAATTACACGTGCATTTGAGTGTGTGTTCATAATAGTAGTGATGATACGCGGAAAATGTCCGCCTCTTAGGCTGGGAAAACTGTTTAGGCTTAATAATAAGCCGTTACACAAGGATTATATAAGGTACACAGTGCCGCTTCTGCTCAATCAGCTTGGCTGGGGAGGCGGCGTTACAATGTATTCGGTAATTATGGGAAGATTGGGAACGGATGCTGTTGCGGCAAATTCCATTGCGAGCATTGTTCGAAGCATGATAGCTAGCCTCTGCTGGGGTATTGCTTCGGGTGTAGGGATAATCATTGGTGGCATGCTCGGTAGAAACGAGATAGCTGAGGCAAAAAAGGCAGGCGGAAAGTTCGTACGGTTGTCCATTTGGATAGGTGTTGGTTCAGGAATTGTTATACTGGCGGTAACTCCTCTTATCCTTAATGTAATAACTCTCAATGATAAGGCGCAATATTACCTGAAGTATATGATGTATATGGCGGCTTATTATATTATTGGGAACTCGCTTAATTCAACGGTTATCGGCGGCCTGTTCCCTTCCGGCGGAGACACGAGATTCGGCATGATATGCGATATTGTGACCCTTTGGTGCGTGGTAGTGCCCATGGGGATGATAGCTGCATTTTGGCTTAAGCTCCCAGTACTTGCGGTGGCTTTTATACTCACTCTGGATGAGTTTGTGAAAATACCAGCGGTATACAAACATTACGTGAAGTATAAATGGCTTAAGAACATTACAAGGTAGCCATCAGCTTGTGCAGACGATATTGGCCGTCCGTAAACAAAACATCATATTATACCAGACTTATAATATTAGTCCATAAAAAAGGCAGTTCATGATGAACCGCCTTTATTTTTTGTATGTATTCAATTGTTTAAATCCAGATACAAATATGATCAGCTTAACGTCGAGAGGTGACATTACATAATACGGTATTTTTTTCGGAAATGCTCATCAAATCAGTCCAGATCTGTTTACCGCATATTAAACTGTATATATTTAGATTTAGGAACATATTATTATTTCCCACTGCCTAAGTGCTGAGAGATTATAAGCTTTATGGAATTATAAAGGTATGGCTTAAGCACTTTTAATGTACAGGGTTCATTGTAGAGTATTGCCGAATAGCATGTGGAACTTACTAGCTCAATTATCATGAAAAGCATTATCTCAGGATCTTTTATACCTTTGGGAGCGTCTTCAAGCATTTTGTTATATACTGATGAGAAGTCAATATCGTCTTCGGAAACAGGTGAGGTTATGGCGTTCTTAAATATTCCCCAGCTCAGATTTTTCGATATGAACGTGAGCAGAGACTGGTTTTCGCTGAGCTGATTCAAGATATTATCAATTATACTGATTATCTTCTCTTCGAATGGAAGCTCTTCTAGCTTGCTGCCCAGGTCACTTAGAGCATTTTTGAAAAGCTGACTGGATTTGTGTGAAACCAGCTTGTTGCGTATATCGTATTTGTCTTTGAAATACAGATAAAACGTGCCTTTTGCAACACCTGCCTTGTTTACGATGTCGGTTATGGAAGTCTTGCTGAAACCCTTAGTTGTGAAAAATTCAAAAGCGGTCTTGAGGAGAGAGTTTTCTTTGATTTTTTTGTTTATATCGACTTTTCCCATTTTAACGCACCTTTCTTGCAGCTAATTTTTTAGATTTGCTGTTTGGGCTTAGTAATCAGAAGTGGCAGTACTATAATGACTGTTATTACCTGCTTACAAATAACTCTGATCGGTAATTTGCCATGCAAGTGTCTGATCTGTACTAAATTAATTATAGCCCGAAAAAATGATAGTGTCAAGGGCACAAAACTGACCAACAGTCAGGATAATTTGCGGTTCGAATTGTGCATTTGCACAAAAATATGACTAAAGGTCAATTTTTGACATCTTAAGTATTGACTGTTGGTCAGTTTTGGAGTATACTATGAATTAACAACAAACAGGGCACATATTGAATGTCCGTGAGCCTCCAAGATTTATTTTCCCTGAAAGACCCTAATCCCTAAAGAGTTTATTATGCCGACAATATTAGTCGACCATATTGGTTCACGGACTTTCAATATGTGCTCTGAATATGCAAGGAAAGGAACGATAGTATGCTTAAATTCGGTGAATGGATCGTAAAGCACCGTACGCTTATACTTATCATTGGAGTGATCATGCTTATCCCATCAGCTCTTGGATATATGAAAACACGCGTGAATTATGATATACTCTCATATCTTCCTAAAGATATAAACACAATGGTAGGACAGGATATTCTTAAAGAGGATTTCGGGCAGGGTGGCTTTTCTCTTGTAATGTTAGAGGGCATGAGTGACAGGGACGTTGCGGAGACTGCCGATAAGATTAAGGCTGTGGAGCATGTTTCCGATGTTATTTGCTATCAGTCCATGACAGGTTGCAACATTCCTAAGGAGATACTTCCAGAAAATATATATGATTTTTTCAACCACGGAGATAATACACTTATAGCGGTATTCTTCGACGATACGACCTCTGCTGACGGAACTCTTGCTGCAGTTGAGAAAATGAGGAGTATCACTTCGGAACAGTGCTTCATCAGTGGTATGTCGGCTCTTACTCTTGACATGAAGAACATCACTCAGGACGAGACTCTTATTTATGCGCTTATTGCAGCGATACTTACAAGTTTAGTCCTTATATTGACTATGGATTCTTTCCTAATTCCAGTATTCTTCATGCTAAGCATAGGATTTGCGGTAGTCTGGAATCTTGGTTCAAATGTATTCCTCGGCGAGATATCTTTTATCACACAGGCTCTGGCAATGGTTTTACAGTTGGGTGTTACAATGGATTACTCAATCTTCTTGTGGCACAGCTACAAAGAGCAACTGAAGTATTTTCCTGACAGCAAGCAGGAGGCAATGGCACATGCTGTTGCGGCAACTATAACATCAGTTGTGGGAAGTTCCTTTACAACAGTTGCCGGTTTTCTTGCGATGTGCTTTATGACATTTACCCTTGGACTAGATCTCGGACTTGTTATGGCAAAGGGTGTTGTATGCGGCGTTATAGCTTGTGTAACTGTACTTCCTGCGATGATTCTCGTATTCGAGAAGGCAATTGCAGCAACTTCACACAGGGATTTCTTCCCGGCATTCAAGCGTACGTCCTCTTTTATAGCAAAGCATTCATGGACTTTTCTTACAATTGCGATAGCCCTGCTGATACCTGCCTTTTTCGGTAACAGTCACTATGGCGTATACTATAAACTAGACAGCACACTTCCCTCTTATTTGCAGAGCGTTACAGCAAACACAAAGCTTGCGGAGGATTATAACATGAACAGTACACATATACTTATGTTTGATTCGTCTATGAGCGCTAAAGACGCTAATAAAATGATGAACGATATAAAGAATGTGGACGGAGTTCAGTTTGTAGTTGGTTTCAATTCGTTGGTTGGCTCTGCAATTCCTGAAGAAGTCGTTCCAAATGAACTGAAAAGCGTACTCAAGAGCGACAAATGGCAACTTATGCTCATAGGCTCAGAGTACGAGGTAGCCTCAGATGAGGTAAACTCGCAGGTCACAAAGCTCAATGATATCGCTTCGGGCTATGACAGCGGAAGTATGCTCATAGGCGAAGCACCTGCAACAAAGGATCTCATAACCATAACTGACAGAGATTTCAAAATAGTCAACTTCCTGTCTATAGCGGCTATATTCCTTATAATAGCATTCACATTCAAGTCTATATCACTTCCTGTGATACTTGTTTCGGTTATAGAGCTTGCAATAATGATAAACCTTGGCACAGCTTACTATACAGGCTCTAAGCTCTCATTCATAGCTCCTATAGTAATAGGAACAATACAGCTTGGTGCTACTGTTGATTACGCGATATTTATGACAACAAGATACCGCACTGAAAGGCACAGCGGTAAGGAGAAAAAGGAAGCAGTCGGTATAGCGCTCGGAACTTCCATTAAGTCCATAATAACTTCGGCGCTAGGTTTCTTTGCAGCGACTGTAGGTGTTGCGTTATATTCAGATATCGGGCTTATTTCGGAGCTTTGTATGCTCCTTGCAAGAGGTGCTCTTATCTCGATGGTTGTAGTTGTAACAGTGCTTCCATCAATGTTTATGGTCTTTGACAAGGTCATATGCAAGACTAGCGTAGGCTTTGTACCGAAGGACAAGGACGGAAGGAAGCATCATCATATATTCCGGATTGCGTAAACTTATAAAGGAGTGACGGATATGAAAATGTCAAGTAAAATAATAGCAGCTCTGCTTACGGTAACAGTATCCGCAGGCGCTACAGGCTCTATAGCGTATGCAAACGGCAGGAATGAGAACGCTCCTGTAGAATCTCCGAAGAGCGAAAAGAAAACGGCAGAGGCTGCACGAAAGAACAACGGCGAACAGGCTTATAAGGACGAGACGGTTTATGTTTTATGTAACAATGATTCGTCCGTGAAAAATGTGGTAGTTAGCGACTGGCTGAAAAACTCACCTGCACTTTCAAGCCTCAGTGACATATCAGACCTCAGTGACATAGTAAATGTAAAGGGCGATGAACTTTTTGAATCGAACGGAAATTCACTCTGCTGGAGTGCTGACGGTGATGATATCTACTATAAGGGTAATTCTGACAAGGAACTTCCTGTGGACGTTACTATGGAATACTTCTTGGATGGAAAAAAAGTGGAGCCAGATAGTATCAAGGGAAAAAGCGGTCATCTCGTTATCCGCTGGACATATAAGAATAAACAGAAGGTTACAAAACTCATAAACGGTAAGAATAAGGATATCTATGTTCCTTTTATGGCTGCAAGTGCGGCAGTTCTCAGTACAGATAAATATCTTAATGTTGAGGTAACAAACGGCAAGATACTATCTGACGGTGAAAAGCTCATCGTTGTGGGAGTTGCTTTCCCAGGACTTCAGGACAGTATGGATTTCAGTAAGCTTGACAGTGTTGATATTGACATTCCTGAAAGCTTTGAGATATCAGCAGATGTAAAGAATTTCGAGATGAATACCTCTGTTACCGTTGTTTCCAACGAGTTATTTTCAAAGCTTGATTTGGATGATGCAGTTGATCTTGACAGCCTTAAGGCTAAGGTAAAGGAACTCAGTGATGGAGCTGAAAAGTTGGAAAATGGTACAGCTTCGCTCTATGACGGTATAAAGCAGCTAAGTGGTGGCACAGGCGACCTGACATCAGGAATAGATAAGTTACTTGATGGCTCGCTGGAGCTCAGAAATGGTGCATCAGACCTTGAAAGTGGTGCTAAGAAGCTGGCTGATGGTTCGAAAACTCTATCGGATTCAACAGTAAAATTTGAGGAGGGACTCGGAAGTGCTAAGGACGGAGCTGCACAGCTTTCACAGGGGATTGTTGCTTTAAGTGAAGGTGCTTCAAATCTTTCTGATGGTATTGGCAGCGCAAAGAATGGATCTGCAGCTCTTGTTGACGGCTTTGGAAAGGTAACAACAGGTGCGGATGCGCTTGCAAACGGTATAAATGATGCTAAGGCAGGATCAGATGCATTGAATGCAGGTTTTGAACAGGTAAACGAGGGCGCGGCTGCTCTCAAAACAGGTGCAGATACCCTTACAGGTGGCGTGGGAGCTTTAGCTGACGGTAGTAAGCAGGTAAAAGATGGATCTGCAAATCTTTCACAGGGGGCATCTGCTCTCAGCGATGGAGCTTCAAAGCTTAGTGTTTCGGCAGGTCAGGTCTCCACAGGCATTGGCTCTGTAAAGAGCGGTGTGGATGCTCTTGCAGATGGTATCTCAGGAGCTAAGGCAGGTGCAGATGGCCTTGCAGAAGGCGCAGCTGCACTTACAGAAGGAGCTTCACAGCTTGGAGATGGAATCGCACTTGCAGGAGTTTCACTAGATACTACAATAGCAGCAAATGAACAGGCGCTTGCAGCTTTGCAGGCAATTTATCAAAATTCCCCTTCACAGGAGCTTGCTGTGGTAATAGGCACTTTACAGCAGACCATCGAGGGGCAGAAGCAGGTAGCGGCTTCAATGAATGAGGGCGGACAGATCTGTACGGGAGCAGCTTCGCTCAAGGTTGGAGCATCACAGTTGAGTGGCGGTATCGGACAGTTAAGCAGTGGACTTGAAGCAGCACAGAGTGGTTCGGTAGCATTGCAGCAAGGACTGGCAAAGCTTGATGAGGGTGGTAAGGCTCTGGCTGCAGGGGCAGGACAGCTTTACGGCTCAACGGAGCAGCTCTCAAAAGGTGCAGCAGATCTTAGTACAGGTGCAGCGACTCTTGATGGCGGAATAGTTGAGCTTTCTAGCGGCAGTAGCAAGCTGATTGGCGGCCTTGATTCCCTTATAAAAGGAATTGGACAGTTAAGCGATGGTAGCGCTTCACTTAATGACGGCCTTGGCAAGCTCTCGAATGGTGCTGTTGATCTTACGGGAGGTATATATAAGCTTTCTGACGGTGCAAAAGCAATCGATAGTGGTCTCGCTCAGTTATCTCAGGGCTCCATAACACTTGGCGGCGGTATCGGACAACTTAAGAGCGGTGCGGAGGAGCTTGATGGTGGGCTTTTACAGCTCTGTGATGGAAGTACTCAATTAAGTGGCGGAGCAAAGACACTGTGCGATTCTCTACAGCTTCTAAGCGGAGGTGCGACAAAGCTTTATAGTGGTACAGGTGAGCTTTACAACGGCATCGGTCAGTTAAAGACAGGTGGTGTGGCTCTTGCGGACGGAGTTGGCAGGCTTGAAAGTGGAGCAAAGGAGCTCAAAGATGGTATGATTAAATTCAATGACGATGGAATTTCCGTTATCACAGGAGCAGTTGATGAAAAGCTTCCTGAGATAATCGATAATTTCAAAGCTCTTAGGGAGGCTTCAAGGGAGTACAATACATTCTCAGGAATATCAGATAAAATGGATGGTAGCGTTAAGTTCATTTATCTTGTTGATGGCACTAAGTAAGCACTTAGATTGTAGAATACGTAAAAAAAGCTCTTGCATTGTGAATTGATAGTTCACAGTGTAAGAGCTTTCTTTATTTTACCAACAGTGTAACATTGCCTATGTAGGCTAACGATTTAAAATCATATTACATCTGCCCCACAGCTCATCGCCGAAAGCAAATGCATCGGGAGTCGTTTGCCTTTCTTTGAAGCCTGCGCTTTCGTAGCACTTTCGTGCTTTTTCGTTTATGGTAAATACGTTCAGCTGTACCATGTTTGCTTTTAGCATTTCAAAGCAGTATTTTGCGGCAAGCTGTATCATGCCCCGGCCATAACCGTTTCCACGTTGGGCAGGGTCTATTACTACAAATGCGAGCATTGCTTCGTTTGTTTCATAGTTTATAGAGCAGCATATAAAGCCTACAATTGTTCCGTCGTCAGTGGTAGCTACGAAAGGGCAGTCACCATATTTCGGGTATATCCATGCGAGAAAATCGCTGAATGCTTCATTTTCAAGAGGGTATGGAGCGTGATTTGCGCTCCACATGGCGTGAGTGCGCTTGTCAGTTATCCAGTTCTTTATGGAGTTGAAGTCATGGCTGTGTATATATGGTCTTAGTCTCATATTATCACCTCGGGATTAATTTGTAAAATAGAATGCGAGTATTTTGTAAAAGACGCTTCAAACCTATTCATGTATATATTTTATCATAGTTCATCCAAAAAAGCAACTTTTTATTAATATGATATCGGCAATAATATTACGATAATATTGCGGTCACAATTTTACGAAGTCAACGCAGTTTAGAGAAAATGATTCTGTTGTATTTGCTTTGAAAAGTTGAACGGCGAGAGCTTAATATAAAAGAATATAATAAAACTTGATTTATAGGTTGGTTTGTGATATAATAAAATATGTGTACGCCCGAAAAATCGGGTAGTATATGTATTCAATTATTCCGCTAAGGAAATGGGTGACATTAAATGAAAATGAGTGATGAATCAACATTGCGGTTTTATAATATGTTTGGAAAGCTTGCATTAGCTACTGCAAATGTTGATACTTTCTCTGATTTTAATCTTGTGAAAGAATTGTTGAATGAGATAGCTCCGATGTTTAGACTTTCAAAGATAGTGGCGCATGTATATCGCAGTCCAGCAGAAGAATTAAGAGGTAACGGAGAAATAGTGATTTGCTTTGATAAAGGAATTAACGGAAAAGCAGTACATGAAATTAGATTAGTTACCAAGCTTATGTCAATAACGTCAATGACAGTATATATGAACGAGAATGAAGATCCGCTTTCTGATGACGAATTAGAAAAAGTTGACTTAACTGCCAGAACAGTGCTTGCTTTTATTAGTCGCAGCAAGTTCCAGGATATAGCAGAAGAACTTGCATTTTATGATGACGACGGTTTCCGCAATATCCGAAGTTTTTTCAATTATCTGGCATGGAAAGGTAATCCTGGCGATCTGGACAATATGTCCGCTGTCAACTATAACATAAGACACTTTTCGCTTGTTAACGAAGAATTAGGCAGAAAAGCCGGCGATATTGTGCTTCGCGAGCATTATGAAACGATAAGCAGTATGATAGGCGAAAACGGCATTATAGCCCGACTCGGCGGTGACGCGTTTGTTTGTATATGTGACAGATCGCTGCTTCCGGAGCTGATTAGTTATCTTACAGAAGCAAATGTCCATTACAATAAGGATGGAGGTATGATTTCCATCACTTCATGTGCTGGAGTATTCAATATTCCTGACGGATATGTGGTCCACAATCCTAACGATATAATGGGAAAGATAATGCGCTCTTATAATATTGCACGCAATGGTGGACATACAAATATAGTATACTTTGATGAAAAAATGATCTCCGAAAGAGATTATGCTAAAAGAATTCAGAAGCACTTTGCTGAAGCTTTGCGAAATAACGAATTCCAGGTGTTTTATCAGCCAAAGGTAAATATAAATGGCGAGATGTGCGGCGCGGAGGCACTCTGCCGTTGGTTCCGCAATGGAGAAATAGTTCAACCTGTAAAATTCATACCCATTCTTGAAGAAACAAGTGATATTTGTAAGCTTGATTTCTATATGCTTGAGCAGGTATGCAGTCATATTCGAAAATGGATAGACGAGGGACGCGAAGTGGTTCGCGTATCTGTAAATCTCTCAAGAAATCATATGATGGATGTTAATTTGCTCGATTCTATAATGAATATTATAGAAAGATACAACATTCCACATGAATATATTGAGATAGAGTTGACAGAGACCAATACAGATGTTGAGTTTAAGGATCTGCAGCGTATCGTAGGCGGTTTGCAGAAAGAAAAGATATATACATCTGTCGACGATTTCGGAATGGGATATTCTTCGCTTAATCTGATACGTGATATTCCGTGGAATGTTATTAAGGTAGATCGATGTTTTCTGCCTGGCGGTGAAGAAAACGAAAATAGTACATGTAATATTATGTTCAGGCATGTTGTTTCAATGGCAAAGGAAATGGGACTTGAATGTATTGTCGAAGGCGTCGAAACGCCTGCACAGCTTGAGGTTCTGAGAGAGAACGACTGCGAACTTGCACAGGGAAACTTATTTGACAAACCTATGCCTATTGAAGAGTTTGAAAAAAGACTTGATATGAAGTTGTATGCTATATAATATGTTTAGATGGTGTAACAGAACAAGTACTTTCATAAAAGCTGTTTTGGTAAGCCTTTCGACAATAAATTAGAATTTAATGGCAGTAGCCGGAGATAGTATCTCTGACTGCTGTCTTTTTATTTGAAATAATAATAAAACAGGTCATGTCCTGTTTTCAAATATTTCAAAATGCGGGAGTGTCTTTGGATTAAAGAAAATAAAAAAACTACAGAGTCAACTGCTAAAAAATGCTGTTGGCTCTGTGGTTTTTTCTGTATTTATTTCAAGGAGTGGTCTATAGTAAAGACTCTTCGGTTACTCTAAATATCATACTCCGAAAAGGAGCTTGTCGTATGCAGGGAAAGGCCAGTATGACTCGGCTGTTACTGTTTCAGCCTTGTCAGCTGCGGCACGAAGCTTGTCCATAGCAGGGATCATAGTGTCACGTACGAACTCTGATGCCTTTATGATAACGTCCTGTTTTTTGAAATCTGCAACTACTTTTTCAAGTTTTGTTGTTGCCACATCCATTTCATCAATTAAATCTGAAAGCTCAGTTACAAGACTGCTCTCATACTTGCAGGCTGCCTTTGAGACACTCTTTTTAACTGCGACAGCAGAAGCTGTATCAGCTGCAAATTTAGCAACGGCAGGGATTATCTCCTTGCGTGCCATATCTATCATAGTAATAGCTTCGATATTGACTGTCTTGATATAGTTTTCAAGCATGATATCACAACGTGAGTATATTTCAGCTTCAGTGAATACTCCGTGTGAAGTGAGCATTTCCACGTTCTTCTTATCGCAGATCTTCGGCATAGCGTCAGCAGTGGTCTTGAGGTTATAAAGACCGCGTTTCTCTGCTTCCTTTATCCATGCGTCGTCATAGCCGTTGCCATTGAAGATGATACGCTTGTGCTCCTTGATAGTCTTCCTGATAAGGTCGTGAAGAGCCTTGTTGAAGTCCTTTGCACCCTCCAGCTTATCAGCGAACTGCTTCAACTCCTCTGCTACTGCTGCATTAAGGTGAATATTCGCGCAGGAGATACTGTTTGAAGAACCA
>JAEEGL014239833.1_pt1 | contig 15562 bp, 8 predicted proteins | sample 9134231 | NCBI WGS metagenome assembly JAEEGL01 (sample SAMN16246548, study PRJNA631951) | gut metagenome | biome: gut microbiome; feature: rumen; material: fiber-attached | host: Bos | place: Iran: Karaj | collected 2018-10
CTGGACTTACGTCGGGTAGCGTGGTGGAAACTGTCGCTGCAAAAATACACTTTTTTTAATATCCAAACATTTTTCGATAATTATTTTTTCAATCGCCAACGACTATCCTGCCGACCAGCAAATGCACCATTCCGTTTGGCCTCCCCCTTCTAACGGAAACAACACGCATTTCCGAAAACCACCACACCAACGGAAAAGCGAAGCCTTGCCCGGCCAAACGGAACCTCCGACCCGCAAGAGCAGAGGGAAAAACGGAAACAGGAAGAAACACGAAAAAACCTCTTACCCGCCAACCACGTCATACACCGGCACGTCAAACACCCCCTCCATCGCTTTGACGAGCATTTCGGACGGGAGCGTAAATCCGCTTGGGGCAACGGGATTAACTGTAACCGCTAATAAATTCGGACGTTTCAGCACACGGAGTTGGCCGCCTTTGCTCAGGAAAAGCTTCAGGTTCATCGGGGTGACGAACACTTTTGTGAAATCCTTGACGATGACCACACAATTCTTCACCTCGGGTTGCATACGCAGGAAATTCAGCATCATGTCGGTGAGGATGCCGCTGAGGAAAAGGTGATTGCCGTGCGAGAAAAGTTCGGCCTTGTATTTATCAGACAACAAGGAAGATGGAATATTCAGGGAAACAGGATTTCCGTCTTCCAAGGCAAAGATGCCATTTTCGATCTGCAAAAGCTCGTCGGTTTTGGAAGTCTCATATTCAGGGAGTTGCATCAGATTATGCAACTCGGTGGTCTTCTTCACGATGGTGTTGAGGTCGGGGGCAATCGCCGCGCCTGTGGAGAGAATCAGTCCATCGGCGATGGTCGGCGAGGCGTGGCTCTTGCGCGACAACGCCCCGTCCACGATGGTGAGGTCCACATCAAACTCGCTCATTCGGTCCAACAATCTGCGAACACCGCCCGTGGTAGCCGGTCCCGACAAGATCACCTTGCCCGCCTGCAGCACCCGGGCAGTCACCAAACGTCCCAACGAAGTACTCTCCTCTGAAAGATCCAATATTTCCGAAAGCAACAACCGTTGCCTGTAATGGTATTCCGAAGTCACGAAAACTGTCCCTTCATAGAGCTCAATTTCCGGCTTCTCCGTCTGCGTCACCTGGTCCGTCTTCTCCCCGTCAATGCCAATGGAAGTCACCGCGACAACTCTATGTAAAGCTTCAAGCTGCTCAAGCAAATAATTGAGCGTCACAGTCTTGCCGGTGTTTTTTGCCATACCGGTGATGGAGAGGGTGCGACAGCGGAGGATGTTATCTATTAATGACATTGTAAATAATGGTTGTTACTGAAATAGTTAGTAGTTAGCGGTTAGTAGTTAGCAGTTGCTTTTTCGAAACATTGTTGGGATTTGGGATATTTTTGGGCTCTCGTTATCGCGGATAACATTTTTACAAGTTCTAAATTGTCATTCTTAATGCTTTCATATTGTAAATCAGTAATATATCCATTGTCAAACAGCATATCAATCCAATATAACGTTTCTGAAGATTCTTTGTATGCGATATACATTTTTGCATAAAAGTCTTTTCTCGATTGAGCACATAACGCCTCGCTTATATTGGCACCAATGCTGGTCCCTGAACGCAAAAGTTGTTTCGACATAACAAACTCCCTTTTTTGTTGCTGTAGATATTGATACATCTTTATGATTCTTGACGCAAAACGCCGACTCTTCTCTTGAACTATACTATGTTTCATGCTTAATTCTTTTCTTTTTATTTTCAATTGATTTGCAAAACTAAAAAGAAAAACGATTCGCCCACCAAAAATCACAAAGAAAGTTCCAACACCCAACAGTTCAAAACCTCCAACTACTAACTGCTAACTGCTAACTGCTAATCGCGCATTCTCGCTTCAATTTCTTCCACCTCCACGGGCACATCCGCCATGAGGTCAATGGGGGTGTCGGCGACCACCACGTCGGTTTCGATGCGGACACCTATGCCTTCCTCGGCGATGTAGATACCGGGTTCGCAGCTGAGCACGTTGCCAGGTTGGAATACCCAGTCGCGCTGGCCCACGTCATGCACGTCCAAACCGATGAAATGGCTAGTGTTGTGCATGTAATACTTTTTGAAACAGGGCATCGCGGGATCTTGATTGTCAACATCTTTCTGCGTATATAAACCCAGCTTGATCAACTCCTCGTCCATCCGTTTGAAAACGTAATCGTTGATCTTGTGGATGGTCATGCCGGGCTTGAAGAGCGGGATGGTCTCCTTGTAAATAGAAAGTACAGCCTCATACACCGCCTTTTGTCGCGGGGTGAACTTGCCGTTCACAGGAACGGTGCGGGAGCAGTCGCCGGCATAGTTGGCATATTCCGCGCCGAAGTCCATCAGCAGCAGGTCGCCGTCGCGCATCTGCTTGTCGTTCTTGATATAGTGAAGGATGCAGGTGTCGGGGCCGGCGGCGATGATGGGAGCGAACGAATGCGTGGTGGCTCCGTTGCGAATCACCTCGTAGGTCATCTCCGCCTCGATCTCGTACTCGTATTTCCCTGGTGCGATGGCAGATAACGCCCTCGCAAACATCTTGCTCGTAATCTCGCACGCCTTCTTCATCGCAGCCAATTCCTCGGGCTGCTTGACGTTGCGCAGCGGATATAGAATCGGAGCGAGACGGCGATAGTCGTGCAGCGGGTAGTTCTCCTTCAGCTGCTTGGCGAAGCGGATCTCGCGGGTCGGAAGTTCCTGTCGGAAACGCGGGTCTTCGGGAATATGGAGATAGACATGCTCCGACTGCACCATCACGGCGTTGAGGACGCTCTCGAACTCCTCGTTGAACATCACGTTCCGCACGCCGGAGAGTTTCTTGGCATCCTCTTTGGAGAGCCGGTGCCCGAACCAGACGATTTTCTCTGGCGACGGGTTCTTGATGAAAAGGACCTCGCGGTAGTCCGGATTCGGGTGCCACGGGGCGAGCAGCAAGCTCGTCTCCTCCTGGTCGATACCGCACAAATAAAGCAGTTCGGAGTTCTGCCGGAAAGGATGTGTGGTGTCGCCGCAACGCGGATACTCATCGTGCGAAACGAGCAATGCCACAGAGTTTTCTGCCATCTCGCCGACCACATTGCGGCGGTTGTGGGTATAGAATTCAGCTGATAAAGGTTGATAACGCATAATCGGAAATTTGAGCGGCAAAGGTACACAAAATTTCCGAATAAATATCTGTTTGAGCAAATCAGTTGTGAACTTATTAGGACTGTTCGTGTGAAAGGATAAGGTATGCCAAACGTCTTACGTGAAAAAAATGTATCTTTGCCGAAAAATTCCAAATATGGCTGAGAATGCTATTTCCGAGCCGGTGAAGATGCCCGGCAAATATGAGTTGATAGCAGAACTTTCCAAGTTCTTCCCGACTGAAAACGCCTCGACCATCGTGGCCACTGGCGATGATGCCTCTGTAGTGGAATCCGATGGTGACCAGATGGTTACCGCCGCCAAAGTCTTCGTGGAGAATGTCCATTTCGACCTTACCTATTTCCCGCTCAAGCATCTTGGCTACAAACTTTCCACGATTGCTTTTGCAGATGTGCTGGCCATGAATGCCGTGCCGTCGCAGTTGCTGGTCAATATCGCAGTCTCCGACCGCTTCGACTTGAAAATGGTCAACGAAATCTTGAGCGGGGTGTCGGCTTGCTGTGAAACAGTCCATGCGGATCTTGTCGGACTAGACCTCACGACCTCGCCTCGCGAGTTAGTGCTTTCCATGACCGCGATAGGGGAGTGCACCCCTGCGCAACTGTGTACCCGAAAAGGTGCGGCGGAAAACGAGCTTATCTGTGTGTCTGGGGATTTTGCGGCAGCATACACCGGATTATTGCTCCTCGAACGCGAGAAAAAGGTCTTTGAGAAGAACCCCGATGCCCAGCCCGACTTCACGGGCAAGGACTACCTCCTGCGCCGCCAACTGAAACCCGAACCGCGCATCGACATCATTGAGAGTCTGCGCCGCGAAGAAATCCAGCCTACCGCCATGGCGAACGTCAGCGAAGGGCTGGCCACCTCCATCATTCAGATTTGCAAGGCCTCGCACAAAGGCTGTGTCCTGTTTGAGGAGAAATTGCCGATGACGGAACTTACCTTCGTGACCCTCAAGGATTTGGATATTGTACACACTGTGGCGGCTCTCAACGGCGGCGACGACTACGAGCTCATGTTCACCATCAAGCAGTCTGATTTCGAGAAGATTAAGAAAGTGGAGAATGTCTCCATCATTGGCTACATCAAAGAAGAGTCAGCTGGCTACCAACTGATTACGGGAGATAATGTGCAGGTGCCGCTGCAGGCACAGGGGTTCAATTCATAATTCATAATGAAGAATGATGAATGAAGAATGTAGAATGTAGAATGTAGAATGATGTTTTGTATAGTCATCCTCTTACCTCAACTTATAACCTTATAACCTTATAACCTTATAACCTTCTAACCTCATAACCTATAACCTCTACCCCAATAACCCTCAATAACCAATAACCCATAACCAATAACCATTACAAATGAACAGCAAACGACAATTCCAAGTCGGCAACCTCCCTATCGGCGGGAACGCCCCCGTGGTGGTGCAGTCGATGACCAATACGGACACGGCGGATGTGGCTGCGTCCGTGGCACAGTGCGAGCGGATGATCAACGCGGGAGCGCAGATGGTGCGCCTCACCGTGCCTTCTCTCCACGAGGTGGAACCGCTCCGCGCCATCAAACGGCAGTTGGCGATGGATGGTTACGGTCTGATTCCGCTCGTCGCCGACGTGCATTTCAACCCGAAGGTGGCGGAAGCTGTGGCTCCGTTCATGGACAAGGTGCGCGTGAACCCCGGCAATTTCACTGACAAGCGCAACTTCTCCCAGCTCGACCTCTCAGAGAGCGAATACGCCGCACAGGTCGAGCGTATGGCGTTGCGGGCCAAACCGTTGTTTGAGATTTGCAAGGAACACGGCACGGCGCTCCGCATCGGCATCAACCACGGCTCACTGTGCGATCGCATTGTCAGTCGCTACGGCAATACCCCCGAGGCGATGGTGCAGTCGGCCCTCGAATGGTTGGAAATTTGCGAGCAGTACGATTTCCACAAGGTGGTGATTTCCATGAAATCGAGCAATGTGCTGACTATGATGACGGCCACCAAACTGCTGCACGACAGTATGTTGCAGCGTGAGATGTCCTATCCGTTGCATCTTGGCGTTACCGAGGCAGGTAACGACCGCGAGGGTAGGGTGAAGTCGGCGGCGGGCATCGGCGCTTTACTGCTGATGGGTATCGGCGACACCATCCGCGTCTCCCTCACCGAACCGCCCGAAAACGAATCACCGTTTGGCCATAAACTGTTGCATGTAATTGAAAATCTGGATGTTGAAAATCTGAATATTCAAGATGGAACCTTGATTTTTGAAGACGATTCTGAGGATGAGGAAAGCTGGTACTGTCGGGCTGCGGCGGCCACGGGCTATGCTCATTTCACGCACAAATTGCGTGACCTCAAACTGGTGAATCCGCATTTCTCTGCATCCCAAATTGCTGACTACGAATCCCTAATTATGCAAGCCTGCCGTATCAAAATCCTGAACACGGAATTTGTTGCTTGTCCTTCCTGCGGGCGCACGCAATACGACATCCAGTCGGTGTTTTCGGCTGTGAAACAGCGTTTTGCAGGCTGCCCAGGCCTCAAAATCGGGGTCATGGGCTGCATCGTCAACGGTCCCGGCGAGATGGCCGACGCCGACTACGGCATCGTGGGCGCCTCTAACGGCCTGGTCTGTGTCTATGAAGGCAAGAAACGTGTTTCGGAACCCATGCTGCCTGAGAAAGCGATGGACATTCTTGAAAAATTGATAATTGATAATTGATAATTGATAATTGAAAATGAAGAATAGGTACAGATTTTACTTTCCAATCACCAATCACTAATCACTAATCACAAAACCAAGCTTCAATAACCCATAACCCATAACCCATAACCATTACAGAAAATGTACATCCTCGGAATAGAATCTTCCTGCGACGACACCTCTGCGGCGGTGATCCAAGACAACGTCATCCTGTCGAATGTGATCGCAAGTCAGAAAATCCACGCGGAATATGGCGGGGTGGTGCCGGAATTGGCTTCCCGTGCACATCAGCAGAACATCATTCCCGTGATTGACACCGCGTTGAAGCGCGCCGGCATCGACAAGGAGCAGCTGTCGGCTATCGCCTTCACCAATGGTCCCGGACTTCTCGGCTCGCTGTTAGTGGGCAACTCCTTCGCCAAGTCGATGGCTTTTACGTTAGGCATCCCGCTCGTGCAGGTCAACCACCTGCAGGCGCACGTGTTGGCGCATTTCCTCGACAAGCCCGGCGAGACCAAACCGAAGCCGCAGTTCCCGTTCCTCTGTCTCACCGTCTCCGGCGGCCACACGCTCTTGTTGCAGGTCAATGACTACTTCGACATGACCAAGCTTGGTGGCACCATCGACGACGCGGCGGGCGAGGCCTTCGACAAAGCTGCCAAGATTTTGGGATTGCCTTATCCCGGTGGCCCGGTCATTGACAAGTATGCCAAGGAGGGCGACCCGAAACGGTTTCAGTTCGCCATTTCGCATCTGCCCGGATTGGACTACAGTTTCAGTGGACTCAAAACTTCGTTTCTTTACTTTGTGCGTGACCAGCTCAAGGAGAACCCGAACTTTATCGAGGAAAATATCCACGATTTGGCGGCTTCGATGCAGTATGCCATTGTCAAGTCGTTGACTGACAAGGTGAAGAAAGCGTTCAAAGAGTGCGACTGCAAGGATTTGGTATTGGCGGGTGGCGTATCGGCAAACTCTGGTTTGCGTGATGCCATGACCGATTTGGCTCGCCGCTATCACCGTAACATTTTTCTCCCTCCGCTTGATCTCACCACCGACAATGCGGCCATGGTGGCGGTTTGTGGTTATTTCAAGTACCAAAAGGGGGAGTTTGTGGGGTATGATGTCGCGCCATATAGTAGTTAGTCATTTCGAATCGATTTTGTCAAGTTGAAGAAAGGGATGTTTTTTTATTGTTGTTATCGCACTTTTTGTGATAGGAGGGCAGGCGCAATCTGTTTGTCAGAAAGGTCGGTGGTGTGCGAAATTTTTCTATATGACGCAGAACATCATCCGCTTAGCTCACAGCTGAAAGTCATAAGAATGGTTTGATATCAAAAAAAAAATATTGTACATTTGCCCCGTTTTATTATTTAGCAAGATGTGCTATTTATCTGATATGATGAGGAAAACATTGCTGCCAATGCGAAATTACGCATTAGCTGCCACCATCAACACGCTGTTGATTTTGGTTGTATCCTTTTTAATCCTATTTATGTCCGGTGGATGCCAGCGGAAGGAGAGGGTGCAGCCCAAACCGCATTGGTTCAAGCATTACACGCACTATAACGAGAAGGATTACATCCAGTTTATTGAAAGCCAGATTGCCGGCGAGAATAACACCATCTTGCCGGACGTGTTGGTTCGCGAGTTCTACCGCTCGCGCGATTACCATCCGTTTTGGACACAAAATGGAGTGCAGGAAGCTCTCATAGACACGCTGCTTGCTTGTCTTGACAACGCCGATCGCTTCCATGGCATTCCTGCCGAATATTTCGGACTGGACAGTCTCCAACAAGGCATATCTCGACTTGTGGAGCATCAGGTTCCCAATGACAACACACTCTATACGTACCTTTACGGTATCGAACGGCAACTCACCGACCAATACCTGCGCTATGCCAGTGCCTTGCAATACGGTGCGGTGACACCCAAGGCCGTTCATGGCAACAAATGGTATTATGCGACGCTCTCGCCCGATTCCACATTCCTTTACAATGCTCTTGAGAATATTGCGCGATATTCGGAGTATGTTTCCGAATTGGCTCCTAAATCGTCTGATTACCAAACTCTTCAAAAGGAATTAAAACGGTTGCACGCATTGTCGGATTCGGTGAAAACCGAGGTGCCCGACTTCCGTGTGCGCAAGGATGGCCATAGTGCTAACTTACAGAAGCTTTGCAAGCGGCTGAACCAGCTTGGTATCGCTGTTGGTGATTTCAAAACCTTGAATGATACGCTGTTAGAAGCTGTCAATGCTTTCCGGCGCATGAATGGCATCCCTGAAAGCGATTCCCTTGACGCGGAGACCATCGAGAAGCTGAACCGTCCGTTGCAGTATTACAAGGACGCGGTTGCGGCTAATATGGAACGGATGCGCTGGCAGAAAAGTCATCAGAAGGGCGATGATACGCTCTACATCGCAGTCAATATCCCCGACTACACGCTGTGTGTGGTGCAGAAGGATGAGGTGGTGATGCGCAATCGGATCTGCTGTGGCAAAACGCAGAATCCGGAGAACGTGCCGGCGCGGCACAAAAACGGTCTTATCACGCCTTTTAAGGCCGAGACCCCACTGATGTACAGCCAGATACGGACGGTCGTCCTCAACCCGGAATGGAACATTCCTTACGACATCATCAAGAACGAATATTATCATAAGCTCGTGCGCAGCAACACGGCGGTGGTCAATCGCGAACACCTCTACATCCGCGACAGCCGCAACGGAAAGTATGTCGTACCCGACTCCATCAACTGGAGCAAGGTGAACCGAGGTAACATCCCGTACCGGCTGCACCAGACTTCAGGCCGCTATAATGCGTTAGGACTTTACAAGTTCGTGTTCGCCAACTCCGAGTCTGTCTATTTGCACGACACCAACAACAAAGGGGCATTCAAGCGGCGCAAGCGGGCGTTGAGTCACGGCTGCGTGCGCGTGCAGCATCCCGACAGCGTTGCCGAGTGGATTTACGCCGTCAACGGATTCGACACGGTCTATACTGAGCAGCTACACATAATTTCTGGTGCGGAACCCACTACCGAGAAGGGTGAGGAGTTCTTGGAGAAGAAGCACGAGCAAGATTCCATCTATTACGAAAAGCTCAGCGATTGGGACAAGCAGTTCTACCGCAAGCTGCGTCCCACGAGTGTCGCCCTACGCAAGCCTATCCCGCTTTTCATCGAATACTTCACCTGTTTCGTGGGTGACGATGGCACCGTGCAATACCGGGACGATGTCTATTACAAAGACGGGAACATCCTCTATTTGATGAAACATCCGGAGGTGAGACGATAAAAATGTAGAATTACGGATAAAACGGGTACTGGACATAATACCGATACACGTCTTTTGCGGTTTGCAATTTTCATAAATCGTAATGATTACGAAAAAAAGGGCGAAGATTCCTCTCCGCCCATAATTGCTAACTATTAACTGTAAACTATTTCTTCACGAACGTCTTCGTCACCACACCCTCATCCGTGGTCACGCGCACGAAATAGACGCCGTTGGCGAGACCGCTGACGTTGATGCGGGTCGTGTTTTCGGTTACATTCACCGTGTTAATTAACTTGCCAAAGACATCAAACACTTCAATGCCCAAACATTGTACATTGTTCATTGTACATTCTACATTGACAACATCGTTGGCGGGGTTCGGATAGAGGCTCACGCTGTTCTCCAACCAGCTGTCGATGCCGTCGTAGGTCGTGCTGATATGGATGGGCTCGCACCACTCACTCAAGTTACCGTTGCCGCAGTTGGCCTGCGCCTCAATCTCGTAAAGAGTTTCGGCATCCAAGCCACTCATCACGTAGGTGTTGGTGTTGCTGGTAGCGCTGTTCCAAGTGCCGTTCCCAACACGATAGCGGATGTTCCAGCTGCTGACGTTGGCGTTGGCATTCCAACCAATGGTGATGCTGTGGGCATCAACATCGGAGGCATGCAGGTTCGTCGGGGTCTCACACGGTTCGGGAGTGCCCTCGGGCAGTGTGGTGAAGGTCATCTCGTTACCATAGACGGTAGTGCCATCGAAGGTGATGAACGCCTTGTAGGTGTAACCCGTGTTCGGGGTCAAGCCAGAGAGGTTGGCTGTGAAGGTGTTGCCCGTGCCGGTGCCGGAAATCTGCGTGTAGGTACCGCCTGTGGTGGCCTTCCACTCGAAGCCCTTGGCCGTGATGGTCACGTTGTCGGGATTCGTGATGGTGGCGTTCAGCGTGGCGGTCGTCTGCTCAATAGCAGAAGCGGCAACTGTGGCTACGGTAGGATCGGTAATCACAGGACCAGGACCGGCACCGCTACAGTCGGTGGTGAAGGTGTAAGTGGTGTAGCCGCTCATGCCTGTAATGGTGTAGAGTTGCGTGCCGTCAGGTCCTATCAAGGTGAAACCGGCCTCATCGGCGTATGAACCAGCCGTCCACACTAAAGAGGTGGAGATACCGTCGCAGAGATTCAAGATGATCGTGTCGTAAGTCTGTGAGTTACCACCGCCATGATTGAGCGCTTCAACAGTGGTTACCGAGATGCCGTTTTGTTGGATGTCCAAAGAACCGCCATTCCAACCGTCACCATAGCTGTCACCCAGCACGAACGTGTATGCGCATTGGTCGGCTGCGGCACATATTGACGTGCTGAAAGTGGTGGCATTGTAAGCGGAAGGGTTGGAATTTTCGGGATCGCATTCAGCCTGCACACGCACATCATAGAGCGTGGCGGCGGTGAGGTTGTTGATGGTGTAGGACGTGGTTGTCACAGGAACAATATTCCATGTCGTTTCAGAAACTTCCTTGTACTCCACATTCCAGTTCGTCTCGTCACCGCCAGGTGTCCAAGTCACTGTAGCATTCGACATGTCGATGTTGCTGACCATGATGCCGGTAGGAGCCGGACAAGTGGGTGCGAAACAGTTGGAGTTGAAAGTGTAAAGGTTGCCCTCGGAGGGATAAGTTTGGGTGAACAAAAGAGTTCCGAACGGGTCGGTTACCGTGAAGGAACATTCACTGTTATACATACTGCTATGCCATTCCAGTTCGGTGGAGACATTGTCGCACAAAGAGACTGTCGCGGTCTCTGAAGAGCCGGAAGTCATACCCACATTGGCCACCACGATGCCATTTTGTTTGACAATGATGTAGCCACCGTTCCAACCGTCACCGTATGTGTCGCTGAGCGAGAAGACGTATTCGCACTGGTTGGCGGTGTCGCAAAGTTGGGTAGAGGCCTGGATGTATCTCCACGGGGAAATATCGCTACCACCACAGTCAGCCTGCACACGGATGTCGTACATCGTGGCGGGATTCAGGTTGTCCAGCGTGAAAGGAGTTTCGCTTGCCACGGCGGTGTTCCAGACTGAATCGGAGGTCTCCTTGTACTCCACATTCCAGGAAACCTCCTCAAAACCGGCGTTCCAGTTGAGAGTTATGGAGGTCATGTCGTTGCTCTCCATGGTAATGTGGGAAACAGGCAGACAGCTGGGCTGCTCCTCTAAAGTGAGGTTGTCAATATAGATATCGTTGTACGCGTAACTGTCAGAGCTGTTGTTCTTGAAAGCAATTCTGTTCGCACTGCCTGTATAGTTGTTGAACATCACCACGTATGGGTCAATAGGGTAATCTTCCGTGAGTTCGATGGTGTCAACGGGAACGAAAGAGCTCATGTCGTAGATGTCGGAAACGACACCCACAATTAACTGTGCGTCATAGTAGTTAAGGTCATCGGCTTTGGCGTAGAATGACACCTGCAAGGTGTTGATAGGTAAGATTTCGGTGTCAATGGCCGGCATGATAGCCAAATTTATATACGAATTGTAGAAATACAAGGACTGATCGCCATCATAGGCATAATAGTCGTAGTCGTAAACATACGGATAGGAAGCGGATGCCAGACCTCTGTCCCAACACGTGGGCATCGGATATGATTCTGTGCCACCGAAATTGTTGTCCTCGAAATCCCAGAAGCGGGGCACGCTGTTGATGGCCGCACACTCGGTCTGGAAGACCAGGGCCGGTGACCAAGCGCTGGTGTCGCCGTCTGAGCAAAGAGTTCTCGCATATACGTAATAGTTCGTTCCCGGGGTAAGCTCATCCAGCGTGACAGTGGTGGTGGTAATATTGACAGTGGTCATGGTGGTGTCAGTGGTGCCGTACATCAGCTCCCACGCTTCATCGCCACTGCCGCCAGGTGTAAATCTGATGGTGGCTGCCGCTGTGTCCACAGTAACAACAGTCATGTTGGCGGGCTGGGCGCAGGCAATTTCTGTTATCGTGATGTTGTCGATAGCACCGGCAGGGTTTGTGCCGAGACTGATGTCATTTCTCCACATAAAGAACAAACGTTTGGTGGTGTTTGAATAGGCTGATCCTAAAGAGAAGGAGGCGTGTTGCCAGTCAGAAGACTGGTTGAGTTGCGCCAGCTGAATTGCGCTGGTGGGTTGTGTGTTCTCTCCTTCAGTCACAGGAGCAGGATTGCCGATATAAACTCTCAAATAGTCGTATGTGGATTCGCCCTCGCCTTTCCAATCAAATGCGAGTTCAAACTCGTTCGCGTCAGAGAATTGAATGTCACGGTAAGCCCAAGCCACGGAAGACATACTGGTGTTGTAAGTGTTGGTGGCACCGGAGTCCGAGGAAATGTACATGGAATAAGCACTGCCGTCCATCGTGACAATAGCGGAATCAATAAACCATTGGTTGGTCTGCCATCCCTGAACAAATGTCCAATTGGCATTTTCTTCGGGATCCTCAAAACCACAAACGTAAGGCACGGTGGCGGGGGCAGTGCTCAGTGTGAGGAATGTCATCACGTTGGACCAGGCACTGAAACCTTCATCGCATTCTGTTCTCACATACACATCGTATGTGGTGTTGGTGCTGAGACCGTCAAAGGTGTAGCTCGGGGTGGTTGTCGTTTCTGCCGTGACCATGTCGGGGTTAAATCCCTGCGGACCAAGAACCACTTCCCAACTGCTCGGATTTTCAGGGGCACTCCAAGCAACGGTGACAGAGCTTGAGTCAATTGTCTGGGTCCAGACAGCATCGGGACGTGAGCAATCAGGCAAGTTCTCCAAGGTCACCTCGTCAATATACAGCGTTTCCCATTCGTCAGGATTTCTGAAGGCGATATATTTGCCGCTTCCGGTATAGCTGGCGAAAGAGACCTCGTAGTGCGCATAAGTATTCGTCAAGGTAATCGGATTGCCCACAGGCACAAATGTGGATGACGAGTAGGGGTTGGTCATCACGCCCACTTGAAGCGTGGTGCCTGCATCAGAAGCCTGTGCGTAGAAAGAGAGTTGGGTGTTGTGGATGTCAATCGCTTCGTCATCGATTTGAGGCAGTGCCACGGTGTTCGTGTAATAGAAATACAATATGTTTTCACCTTGGTAAGCATTGTAGTCATAGATATAGGGGTATTCTTCATGTTCGTTGCCTCTTGTCCAGCAGAACGGGAGTGTTGAACCGGGTGCGGAAACCTCAAAATCCACAGAGTAAGGTAACGTGTCAATGGCCGAACAAGCCGTGGAGAAAGTCACTTCTTCACTGGTTTGGAGAGAGCCGTCATCACACACAGCAACCACATACCATTGGTATTGAGTGGAATGAATCAGATTTTCAAGCAACAGGAAAGTGTCAGACAAGGCCAGTTCTTCTGTGTAGGCCGTATCATGATATTCCTTGTAATAAACATTGAAGGTGGTGGAAGTGCCGGGTGTCCAAGCAAGTGTTGCTGTGCTGGAGGTGATTTCGTTAGTGGTGAGTCCGACAGGAATGGAGCATTCCGGGAGTAATGTCACCTCAATGTCATCCACGTACCAGCCGTAATAGGTACTGTTCTGATAGGCTAAAGCGATATAGGCGGTAGAGTCCAGGTCAACGGGGATGTTGCTGAAATCCACAATGTCTCTGTGGAAGTTGTCATCGCCCATGGATGCGCCCGTGCGGGTCACCAACGGCACAAAGGTGCTCTCGTCGGTTGGATCGGTGATATATCCGATGTAGAAAGTGCCTGATAATTCCGCATCTCTTCTGGAATAGAGGGAGAGTTGCAGGTTGGTGAGATGCTCGTCAAGCAAAGGTAATACAGCGTACTGCATTTGAGAGGGATTGTTGTAATAATCCGTATAGAAATAGAAGGCGTTGTTGCCACTGTGGCTGTTGTTGGAATTAATAACAGGATAATTGTAGGAATAGCTAATGTAAGGATTGATGAATTGCCAACAGGTAGGCTGTGTGTAAGCGACAAACGATTCGAAGCCTTCCGAATAGGGGATAGGGGTGATGCCACAGGCGGTGCGGAAAGAGGTGGAAACCGCATAGCTGTTTTCATCGCCGCAGTTGGAGCGTAAGTAGATTGTATAGTACGTGTTCGCAGTCAGGTTTTCGAGCTCGTAAGAGTTGGTGGTGACAGGAATCCATTCGACTGTGCTCAAATCTTCTGTGCCGTTGCCGACGAAGACATCCCAAGCGGTTTCCTGATCACCCGGCTGCCATGTGAAAGTGGCCGTGGTCTGGGTGATGCTATCGACAGACAAAGCGGTGGGCGCCAGGCAGTTGCTGAAAACGAACATTGTTTTGGGCAGGAAACTTTGAACTCCGGAATCGGAGTTGTATTGGTATATACTCGCACTTGCCTGCGAAACCCCGAGGAAAGAAGCGGAGGAATAGTCTGTTCCGACCGTGGCAATGTCCAGTAAAAGATTGCCGCCGTTATAAGTGAAGGCGGAATCGAGTACGAATGTCAACGTACCGTTGGTGATTGAAAAGTTGCCTGAATAGACTTGGGAAACAGGGCTCTGGTCATGCGTAGCTGAGGAGAACGATGCGTTTGCCGTGATGCCCATGCTCAGCGTGACCGTGGAAGTCCAGGAATTGCTCGGTTCGCTGGAAAAGTAAAACATGATGGTGTTGATGTCTTCACCCACCAACCCCGTCAACATACTTTCCGGATAGATGATCTGGTTGTGCTGGTTCGCATCCAGCCAAAGTCCATAAACCGGAATGTAGTCATTGGTGGCGCTACCGTTGGCCACAGTGACCGATTGCGCTGACAACGTCAGACTGCCAAGTCCGATCAGTGCTGTCAGCAGAAAAAATAAGATTTTTTTCATACGAATAAATTTTGTGAATATTTATTTAGTTAATATGCAACAGTGATTAGTGAACAGTGAACAGTGATTGTTATTGTCACAAGTTATAGTAGCAAAGTAACATCAAAAAACAAGAATGCAAAAATACTATATATTTATATTGAAAATGGATTGTTAATAACTTGTTGAAAAAAAGGCCGCCCGGAATTCGGACGGCCTTGGTTTGTCGGTGCTGTAGAGACGTTTCCTGAAACGTCTCTACAAAGGGGGTATGCGATACGGGCGTATGCGATACGCCCCTACGGGACTATTTCTTGATGAAGGTCTTCGTTGCCACACCCTCGTCCGTGGTCACGCGCACGAAATACATGCCGTTGGCAAGACCGGAAACGTTGATTTGGATCGGGGCGGACGCGGGGGATTGGGCGGACGCGATGAATCGTGTCCCTACGGTGGTGATGATTTTACCATAAACGTCAATCACCTCGATACCCTCCAATTGTACATTGTTCATTGTGCATTCTACATTGACAACGTCGTTGGCGGGGTTCGGGTAGAGGGCGATACTATTGAGGAGGTAGCTGTCAATACTGCTGTTGGTAGCCGTGGCGATGAGAATTTCAGACCAG
>JAEEGL015896676.1_pt1 | contig 15562 bp, 13 predicted proteins | sample 9134231 | NCBI WGS metagenome assembly JAEEGL01 (sample SAMN16246548, study PRJNA631951) | gut metagenome | biome: gut microbiome; feature: rumen; material: fiber-attached | host: Bos | place: Iran: Karaj | collected 2018-10
CCTCCGTAGCAGTTACCTTGTATGTGCTTTCAGCATTCGCTCCGTGCTGCATAGTGAGCCCGTCGGCACTTATGCTGTATGATCCGGTTTCCGTTATGGAATAGGAATCATCCAGGAATACATATTCCATGCCTTCAATTACCTGTCCGTCCTTTGAGATATTATATCTGCCCGACAGGGTATCCAGCAGACCCTTGTCGGATCCCTTTGCCGAAGAAAGGTCTGCATTGTAATCGGAAGGTACCTTCTCTTCCAAAGCCTCTTCAACAGGCGCTTCCGGTTCGGCCTTTTCTTCTGCCATAACCTCCGGCTCTTCTTCAGGCTCCTGCGCCTCTTCCTCCAAAGCAGTTTCCTCCTGAGCCACTATTTCCTCTTCCTCTTCATTACGGTCTCTTGCCGATTTTTCTTTTCCGCAGCCTGCAAGTGCCAGGGCCATAGCCAAAATGATCAGGTATTTTTTCATATCTTTACTCCTTTTCAATCTGTTGTTGTTTACGATCAGTTACTGTTCCTGCTCTTCCACGCCGAGCTTTCAATGAAGAACTCATCTATATCATATACCGAATAGAACGCTGCCAGCTCAGTAAGCGTGGTCCCGTTAAAGCTTGCGGTATATTCATCCCTTTCCGAGGCTATATCCGCAGCCACATCAGGGGATCCGAGCTTAAGTGCGGCATACCAGCCCGATTTCTGGCCTTCCGTCACGTTCGGGACCTCGGCTGTCATGATCACGTCATACCTGTAGGGCAGGTAGATCGCCTCCTTATTCCTGTATACGGTAGTAGTCATCCTTCGCTTCGTGACCTTGATGGTTTTGATGCTTCCGATGATCCCTGAATTATCCGGATCATTGATCAGTATCGGAAGGATCTGTCCCGTTATCATCGGTACCTCTGTACCGTCAGGCCATGCCTCCGACCCTTCACCGTTCTCCTTTATAAGCCTTTTTACATCCTCCTCGGAAAGGGTGTTCTCGGCTATGAGCTTTTTTATTGCCTCCTCCGAGATCGTGTTATCGGTGATCAGCTTCTTAATGCTCTCATCGGACAGAAGCTCTGATCTTACGAGCTGTTCTGTTTCGGCCTTCGTCAGGAATTCTTTTACAAAGACCTTACATTCGGCGGTCTTTTTACTGGAAGTCGTGACCGAAATGACACTCGCTCCCTCCGCAACAGCCGTGACCACTCCATAACCGTTAACTGTGGCTACGCTTTGGTCACTGCTGTTCCATGTAAGCTTGTCCGTTGAGTTTACAGGCTTCATAATGGCGGACAGAGTGGCGATATCTCCAACTGCCAGGGTTGCCTCATCGGCATTTATCACAACGCTTTTGCTCTTTATGCTTCCCTTCGCGCTGATATTGCTCGTAAACATTACTGAGGCAAGGATGGCGGCAAGCACCAGAGAGATTATTCTTTTTTGCTGCATTCTGTCACCTCTTTCAGTCATTATCGCATCCCGTCCGGATCAATAATTACCATTCACGGCCTTTTACCGTAATACAGATCAGTTCATCTTACGCCCGTAGAGCTTCGCAAGCTCATTAAGCCTCTTCTGCGCGGCCTTGCTGAAGGCATCCGGCTTCATCCTCCATTCCCAGTTGCCGCCAAGGGTAGAGGGCGTATTCATCCTTGCGCTGCCCCCAAGGGACAGGATATCCTGCATGGGTATCACCGCAAGCTCTGATACGCTTGCATAGGCTGCCCTTATAAAGGCCCGGGTAATATCGGTTTTTTTGGCGTTTTTGTCTATGTCCAGATATTTATTTACGAACCTTCTGTCTCTTTCCGAAAGGGTCTCATACCAGTGAAGCGTGGTATCATTGTCGTGGGTTCCGGTATAGACAACGCTTTCCGGCCTGTAATTGTGAGGAAGATAATCCGATTCCTCCCTGGGGTCGAAGGCAAACTGCAGAACCTTCATCCCCGGATAACCCGTACGTTTTACAAGCCTCAGGACAGATTTCGTAAGGAAACCCAGATCCTCGGCTATTACGGCCTTGTCCCCAAGCTCCTTCTTCATGGTCTTGAACAGCTCATAGCCCGGTCCCTTTTCCCAGCTTCCTATCTTTGCATTTTCCGCCGGAAACGGGATCGAATAATACTCATCAAACCCTCTGAAATGATCGATCCTGACTATATCATAGAGCTCAAAGCAGTGTTTAAGCCTTTTCATCCACCATTCATAGCCGGTCTTCCTGTGGTATTCCCAGTCATAGAGAGGATTTCCCCAAAGCTGGCCGTCAGCGGAAAAAGCATCGGGAGGGCAGCCCGCCACTGCCTTCGGCGTACAGTCCTCATTGAACTGAAACAGCTCGGGAGAGGCCCAGGCATCTGCAGAATCAAGGGCCACATAGATCGGAATATCGCCTGTTATCTTAATACCCTGACCGTTAGCGTATTCCTTAAGCTTTTTCCACTGTGCCGAAAATTCATACTGCAAAAACTCGTAGAACAGGATCTCTTCCTTATATTTTTCCCTGCAGGAATCAAGGGCGGCCTTTTCTCTGAATCTTATGTCCTCGTCCCATTCAAGCCAGCTCTTTCCGCCGTTGCTGTCCTTAATTGCCATATACAGCGCATAGTCACCAAGCCACCCTGAATTATCCTTTTTAAAGCTTAAAAAGTCTTCATCCTTCTTAAGCCCTTCTTCCGCCCTTTTAAAAGCCTTTTTCAGAAGCAGAAACCTCGACCTGTATATCTTCTCATAGTCTGTTTTGGTCTCATTCGTTCCGAAATCATAGGAATCGCACTCTTTTTTGGTTATCAGGCCTCTTTCCGTCAGGGCCTTCGGGTCGATGAAATAAGGGTTTCCCGCAAAGGTCGAAAAAGACTGATAGGGACTGTCCCCGTAGCTGGTGGGCCCCAGGGGCAGTATCTGCCATACTCCCTGTCCCGCGGCCTTAAGCGCGTCCACAAAGTCGTAGGCCTCCTTTGAAAAGCATCCTATCCCGTATTCGGAGGGAAGTGATGTAATTGCCAGTAAAATTCCTGCCTGTCTCATAATTCTCACACCTTTTTCAGCTTCCAGATATCTCTGTTATATTCTTCTATGGTACGGTCAGAAGAGAAGAACCCGGCCTTTGCGATATTTACAAGCATCATCCTTCTCCATTTCTGCTGATCCTCGTAGTCGTTAAGGGCTTCGTCCTTTTTCTCTATATAGCTCTCCAGATCAAGAAGGGTCATGAACCAGTCCTTGTTAAGAAGCTCCTTATAGAGCCTCTCAAGGTTCTCCTTATGCCCGGTCTTTAAGGCCTTTTCGCTTATTATGAAGTCCACGGCCTGCTTTATCACCGGAGATTTTTTATACAGCTCCTTGGATACATAGTCTGCCTTTTCGTAGTGCTTTATGACCGTATCCGAATCCGCTCCGAAGATATAGATATTCTCATCCCCCACAAGCTCGTGTATCTCCACATTCGCCCCGTCATCGGTGCCCAGGGTCACGGCTCCGTTCAGCATGAACTTCATATTGCCGGTTCCGGAGGCCTCCTTTGAAGCAAGGCTTATCTGCTCGGAGATATCGCAGGCGGGGATCAGCTTCTCCGCATAGCTTACATTATAATTGGTAACGAACAGCACCTTGAGATAAGGGCTGACCTCGGGATCCTTATTGACGATCTCCTCAAGCACCAGCAGAAGATGGATTATATCCTTTGCGATCACATAGGCAGGAGCCGCCTTCGCCCCGAAAATGAAGGTTATGGGGCGCTTCGGCTTCTTTCCGGCCTTGATCTGAAGATACTTGTGGATAATATACAGGGCGTTCATCTGCTGCCGCTTGTATTCGTGCATCCTCTTTATCTGGATATCAAAGATGGAGTCGGTATCAAGCTCTACGCCCTCAACTGCTCTGACATGCTCAGCAAGCTTCTTCTTATTGTCCATTTTTATTGCGGCAAGTCTGTTCAGCACCTCTACATCGTCCTTAAACTGAAGGAGCTTTTCGAGCTCGTCCGCATTCTTTTTGTAGCCCGTTCCTATCTTCTCGTCTAAGAGCGCAGTAAGCTCCCTGTTGCAGCTTAACAGCCATCTGCGGAAGGTAATGCCGTTGGTCTTGTTATTGAATTTTTCGGGATACAGCTTATAAAAGGCGTTCAGCTCAGTATTCTTAAGGATATCGGTATGGATAGCCGCCACTCCGTTAACGGAGGTGCCGTAATGGATATCGATGTGGGCCATATGAACCCTTTTATCCTCATCGATTATCCAAATCTTTTGATCCTTATTGGTCTTTACTATCCGGTTGTTGAGCTCCTTGATTATCGGAACCAGCTTCGGGACCACCTGCTCAAGGTAGTCGAGAGGCCATTTTTCGAGAGCCTCCGCAAGGATGGTATGGTTGGTATAGGCACAGGTCTTTCCCACAACCTCCACCGCATCGTCCATCGTAAAGCCCTCCTCCTGTGTGAGGATCCTGATGAGCTCGGGGATCACCATTGTCGGATGGGTATCATTGATCTGGATGATCACATGCTTGTCAAGCTCATAGAGATCGAAGCCTTTTTCCTTCATTTCCTTTATTATGAACTGGGCTCCGCTGCTGACCATGAAGTACTGCTGATAGATCCTTAAAAGGTTGCCTGCCTTATCCGAATCATCGGGGTACAGGAAAAGCGTCAGATTTTTGTCGACAGCTTCCTTGTCAAAATCAATCCCCTTCCTGACAAGGCCTTCATCCAGGCTCTTAAGATCGAACAGATGGAGCTTTATGATCCCGTTGTCATAGCCGATAACGTCGATGTCGTAAAGAACGGACTCTACCTTTACTCCTCCTCCGAACTCTACCTCAAAGGAGACCCCGGTCTTATTTAACCAGGAATCCTTCTCGATCCAGTCATTCTTTTCGGCCGTCTGAAGGTGATCCTTAAACACCTGCTTAAACAATCCATAGTGGTAGTTAAGACCGATACCCTCTCCGGGAAGCCCGAGAGTCGCTATGGAATCAAGGAAGCAGGCAGCAAGCCTTCCAAGCCCGCCGTTTCCCAGAGAGGGCTCCGGCTCCTCCTCTTCGATCATCGCGATGGATTTTCCGTTTTTGTTCAGGATCTCTTCAAGCTCGTCATAAACTCCCAGATTAATAAGGTTATTCGAAAGAAGCTTTCCGATCAGGAATTCCGCAGAGATGTAGTATACCTTCCGGTCCCCGTCGATCACCTTTTTCTCCCGGGAAAGCTCCTTTGTAAGGCTTAGGAGCGCATGATAAAGCTCCGCATTGGTGGCTTCTGAGACCTCTTTTTTATATAGCTTCTTAACCAGCTCCGAAAGCTTTTTTTCCATTCCGTTTTCCTCCTCTGAAGGGACCGTATCCCCTTTAATGTTTTGGCATCCGGCGCTCAACTTATCTGCCAGAGCCGCAAATTCTTCAAGAGTCAGGGCTTCTCCCCGTATATCCGCCCTGAGCCCCGTTTTTTCGATAGCCTCTCTTATCTCCTCTTTCCCAAAGCTCAGACCGTTAAAATTGGCAATAGCGTTTACCAGGGTCTTTCTTCTCTGGTTGAAGGATGCCCGTATAAGCTTTAATAAAAGCTCCTCATCCCTTACCTTTACGCCCCGATCCTTAAGGATATCCAGCCTTATTACCGCGGAACTGACCTTCGGCCGCGGGATAAAGCATCCCGGAGGTACCTGTGTGATGATGACCGGGTTAGAATAATACCTCACCGCCAGGGACAGGGCTCCGTATTCCTTGCTGCCGGGGCCGGCGCACATCCTTTCCGCAACCTCCTTCTGCACCATGACGGTTATGCTCTTAAAGGGATAACCTCCTTCCATAAGCTTCATGATGATCGGAGTCGTTATATAATAAGGAAGATTTGCAACCACCTTGACCGGTCTGTCTCCGAAATTATCGGCGATATAGCTTCTTAAATCGAGCTTTAAGATATCTTTGTTTATTATATCTACATTTTCCACCCCGTCAAGAGTTTCCTTAAGGATGGGTATGAGCTCTGTATCTATCTCAACCGCAGCTACCTTCCCCGCCCGCCCGGCAAGCTCCCCGGTCAGGGTTCCGATCCCGGGGCCTATCTCGAGTACGGCATCCTCCTTCGTAAGCTGTGCCGCATCGATTATCCTGTCAAGTATGCTTCGGTCCGTAAGGAAATTCTGTCCGTATTTCTTCCTTATTGTAAAATTGTATCTGTTTATGATGTCCAGAGTTCTTACGTAAGTATTTATACTATTCATATGATGTTATACATTCTCAAAGCGTTTTTGAACGTCGCTTCCTCTGCCTCTTCTGCCGTAATGCCCTTTATCTCTGCAAGCTTTTCTATTACAAGGGAAAGATAAAGGGAACAGTTCCTCTTTCCTCTGTATGGCTCGGGCGCAAGATAGGGGCAGTCGGTTTCAACAACGATATTTTCAAGGGGAACCGCCTCTGCCACCTCCTTAAGCTTATGAGCATTCTTAAAGGTGATGACTCCTCCGATCCCGATATTAAAGCCGAGCTTCACATATTCAAGGGCATCCTGCACATGGTAGGAATAACAGTGCACAACACCCGATAATCCACTGCCCTGCTCCTTAAGGATATCCATGGTGTCTTTTGCGGCATCACGGCTATGCACAACAATCGGGAGACCTGTTTCGTGCGCAAGCTTAAGCTGCTCCTTAAAGACTTTCTTCTGAAGCTCCCTCTCAGGCTCTGGCCAGTGATAATCGAGCCCGATCTCTCCTATGGCCACAACTCTTTCATGCCTTGCGGCATCCTTTATCCATTGGTATTCATCCTCGTTAAAGTATGCGCAGTCACTTGGATGATAGCCCAGAGCTCCATAAAAAAAGGGGTATTTTTCAATAAGCCCCAGAGTTTCTTCACAGGTTTTTCTGTTCACCGAGATATTGACGATCTTTTCTATCCCTTCCCTGTAAAGCTTTGGGATCAGCTCGTCCCTGTCCTCATCAAAGGCTTCGTCATCATAATGCGCATGTGTCTCAAATATCATCTCTGCCCCCTGCTTCAGTCAAAGCTTATTGCAAGGCGTTCGTTCTCGGCCTGTGTATCACGGCACATTCTTTTCAGGCTCGCCATGTATTTAGGCATCATTACCTCGGCCTCATAAGAATTAACAAAGGAAATTCGTGTATCCTCACAGATGTCCGTAAGCACATCATGCAATGCATCCAGATTTCCTCCGTAATACTCCGGCAGAGGAAGAACCTTTGCTATGACCTCATGAAGGTCATCCGGGTTATATACACCCGACAGATCTATTTCATAGTTCATCCCGACTCCTTTCATCCAGGATCACCTGTCCGAAACACTGCGTTACTATCCACAGCCTTTTGGGCTGTGAATAGTAACAATATTTTTGTAACATTTCCTTAGTACAGCTGCTCGAAGGTCTTGTAGTGATCACCTGTATAATATACAAGCCCGTCATTTGAAAAAACTATCCTCTTCGCTCCCCTTCCGGAAGCCCCCAGAGTATCTATATCACATTCAAAGTATTCCCTTCCCTCTTTATCGGGGAGCAAACCTTCATAATTACCGAATCTGCTCCCTCCTATGCATTTTCCGGGGGCATAATCCTCAACAGAGCCCCCTTCCCAGCCAAGCTTTTTTGCCTCATTCTTTGTAATGAAATTACCGGGAAGTCTGCCATAGGTATGTATGTACAACGCCACATCTTCCTTCGAGGAATATACTCCATTCTCGTCCAATACGGCCGTGGTCTGAGCTGCTTTTGCCTCTCCGGTTTCCTCTTCCGCCTCAGCTTTTTCTTCTGCTGCACCGGGCTTTTCCTCTTTTATCTCATCCTCTGCAGTTCCGGCTTCGTTTCCGGCTTCTGTTATCTCATCCTCCGCGGTTCCGGCTTCATTTCCGGTCTCTGCTGCTTTGTCAGGCGCAGATTGCGGCTCGATGCTCTCTGTCCCGTCAGCCACTGGCTCTGCAAGAGCCGGGGTCTCCGATGAAACTTCTTCCCCCTCGTTCTCGTAAAGCACAAGACCCTCCGCTTTCCCATCCTCCTTCGGTGCCGCCGCCGGCACACATCCGGATGCGAAAACAAGCATAAAAAGCGTCATCAAAAATATTTTTAATTTTTTCATCTGCCTTACTCCTTATACGCCGGTCTGCTAACCGGCTCCCGCGCTCCGTAACAAACCGTTACGCAACCCATCCCATCCTTTTTCAGGATCGGGTGACTTCCTTTATAAGCTCCATAATGATCTGTGTCGCGTTATTCTGACTGCTTTTTTCCATGGCAGCGATATATTTTGCCCTGTCAGAATAGAGCTCTATGATCTTTTCGTATAAGGATTCCTTCGTCAAGTCATCCTCGTCGATCACAATGGAAAAGCCCTGTTTATCGAAGGATCTGGCATTGAGAAGCTGATCGCCCCTGCTGCCCCTTGTGGAAAGCGGTATCAGAAGATTCGGCTTCTTAAGCGCCAGAAGCTCATTTATGGCGTTTGCCCCTGCCCTGGATATCACGATATCGGCAAGGGCGAAAAGATCCTTAAGCTCATCCTTTATATACTCATACTGAACATAACCTTCTGTATCCCGGAATGATTCATCGGTCTTACCCTTTCCGCACAGATGGACAATGTTAAAGTCCTTTAACAGCTCGGGAAGTATGGATCTTACGGCATTGTTTACTGCCACTGCTCCGAGGCTTCCGCCGGTTACAAGGATCACCGGCTTTGCATTCTTAAAGCCGGTAAAACGCCTTGCCGCCTCCTTATCGCCCTTTTTCAGCTCATCCCTGACAGGCGAACCGGTAAGGACAGCCTTTTCCTTCGGAAGCTTTTCCATGGTCTCGGGAAAGCTGCAGCATATCTTTACCGCGGAGGAGAAGCAGAGCCTGTTTGAAAGTCCCGGAGACATATCCGACTCGTGTATGATCGCGGGTATCTTATTCTTCTTAGCCGCTGCCACCACCGGCGCCGCAACATATCCGCCCTTTGAAAATACCACATCAGGCTTGAGCTTCTTCATAAGCTTCTTCGCCTCCGAAAAGCCCTTCATAACCCTGAAGGGATCTGAAAAATTTCGGAGGGAAAAATATCTTCGAAGCTTTCCGGAGGATATACCGAAATAAGGTATCCCGTAATCCTCTATAAGCGTTTTTTCTATCCCCTCATAGGAGCCAATATAGCAGATGTCATAACCTGCATCCTTCAGATAAGGAAGCAGCGCGATGTTAGGGGTCACATGTCCCGCCGTACCGCCTCCCGTTAAAACTATTCGTTTCATGCCTTTTCCTCTGTCGTTTAACGGATCGATCGCTGCCGTCTGCGGCCTGTCCGGCTGTGATGAACGATCAATCCCCATTTTCCGCCGTACCCGGCATACTTGTTCTATTATAAGACCAAACCTTTGCGATTAGCATGACAAGAAGCCAGATTTAATAGTTTTTTAATAAATAATAGAGAGAAGATTTTATTATTTTAGTGTTATACTATCTAATGATTGTACCTTCGCGGCTTTTAAGCGATCGTGCAGAAGAAGGGGTATGATCCTGTTATGAAGCTTCGGAAAAGGCTAATCTATATGGCATGCTCGGTCGGTCTGGCTCCGGTGATCCTTATGTCAGTGGCGCTGTGCCTGTTTCACTATTCCGGTACGGAATACAGCATAACGGATATCATAGCCCTTACCGCCCTTATAATGACCTTCACAACGGTGATCTTCATCGGAAATTTCAAGAGGTTTTTTCTTAATCCTCTCGACAAGCTGAATGATGCGATGAATAAGGTCGCCGACGGGAATCTCGATTTCTCCATTCGTACCGCTGAGAAGGATGAACTCAGCCAGCTGTGCAATAATTTCGACGACATGCGTTCAAGGCTGAAGGAATCATCAGAGGAAAAGATCAGGTACGATAATGAGAGCAGGGAACTGATAAGCAATATCTCTCATGATCTGAAAACCCCCATCACCTCTATCAAGGGCTATGTGGAGGGCATAATGGACGGGGTTGCCGATACTCCCGATAAGATGGAGCGTTATATCAAGACCATCTATAATAAGGCAAACGAGATGGACAGCCTTATCAACGAGCTCACCCTCTATTCAAGGATCGATACCAACAGGATCCCCTATAATTTCCACCGCATCAATGTAAACGACTTTTTCAGCGACTGTGTGGAGGAGATCGGTCTTGATCTTGAATCAAAGAACATCGCTCTGACCTATGTTTCCGAGGTGAGCGAGGATACGAGGATCATCGCCGATCCCGAACAGTTAAGGCGGGTCATCAGTAATATTATAGGAAATTCGGTCAAATACATGGGCAAGCCCTCCGGCAATATCTCCATAACCATCTCGGACCACAACGACTCGGTTCAGGTTGATATAGAGGATAACGGGAAGGGCATAGCCGCAAAGGATCTGCCCTATATCTTCGACAGGTTCTACAGAACCGATACCTCCAGAAATTCCGCCCAGGGCGGCAGCGGCATAGGTCTCTCGGTAGTTAAAAAGATAATCGAGGATCACGGCGGCTATATATGGGCAAGCGGAAACGAAGGAGTGGGCACTACCATACATTTTGTACTGAGAAAATATGAGGAGGCAGTTTCTGATGAGTAAGATACTTATTATAGAAGACGAACAGGCTATTGCAGAGCTTGAGAAGGACTATCTGGAGCTGTCAGACTTTGAAGTAGAGATAGAATACGACGGTGACGCGGGGCTAAAGAAAGCCCTGGAGGGTGATTATGATATGTTCATCCTCGACCTTATGCTGCCCGGAACCGACGGCTTTGAGATCTGCAGACAGATAAGGGAAAATAAGAATACGCCTGTTATTATGGTCTCGGCAAAAAAAGATGATATCGACAAGATAAGGGGTCTTGGCCTTGGAGCCGATGACTATATGACAAAGCCCTTCAGCCCCAGCGAGCTGGTAGCCAGAGTCAAGGCTCATCTTGCGCGATATGAACGCCTGATAGCCAGCAACCCCAATACCAACGAGCTTATCGAGATACGCGGTCTTAAGATAGATAAAACCGCAAGGCGGGTATACGTGGACGGGGAAGAGAAGATCCTCACCACCAAGGAGTTTGATCTTCTGACCTTCCTTGCCTGCAATCCGAACCACGTATTTACCAAAGAAGAGCTGTTCCGCGAGATCTGGGATATGAACTCCATAGGCGACATAGCCACGGTCACTGTCCATATCAAGAAGATCCGCGAAAAAATCGAGTTTGATACCTCAAATCCGCAGTACATCGAGACTATCTGGGGTGTTGGGTACAGATTTAAGATATAATAAAGATTCCGACAGGCCTTTGTCGGGCAGCTCATATGATGATGCTGAGGTCAAAAGTGCTTTTGACCTCAGCTTTGTTTAATCAGACTTTGATCAGCTTATATACGCTGTTCTGCTCTTCGTCCGAAGGCTTGCCGGGCTTCCATCCAATTCCCAGGCCGTCATTCTCATATCTCGGAATAAGATGTATATGGAAATGGAAAACCGTCTGTCCGGCGGTCACTCCGTTGTTCTGTACTATGTTAAAGCCGTCACAGCCAAGCTTTTCTGTGAGATGCGCGGTCATTTTTTTAGCAAGCTTAAAGGCCTTTCCCAGGACCTCATCCTCTATTTCATAGATATTGGAAAAATGCTCCTTCGGCAGGATCAGGCAGTGTCCCTTTGCCGCGGGGGCCGCATCCATTATCACACAAAAATCCTCATCCTCGTATACCACTCTTGTGGGTATCTCTCCGTTAGCAAGCTTGCAGAAAATACAATCATCCTTTTTCATTTGATCCTTCCTCCTCTGTTCTTCAGTTAAAATTGAATATCTGATCCAGCTCTCTCAGCATCTTGATATCGCCCTTTGCCTGGATCGCGCCGGTCATAAAGGCCCTCTGCACGGTGATCCTTCCCGACACTATCTGATCCATCATATTGCAGTCCAGCTTACAGCGCAGATCCGGGTTCTCGTAGTCCCCGTAAAAGCACTTGATAAGCCCCTCGCTGACCTGTACTATCAGCGGCTTTTCCTTTTCCTTTATCTCAAATCTGTATACACCCGAAAGATTTGAATTCTTATTATAGTGTGTCTCGAAATCGGATATATATTGAACACTTTCGTCCACCTTACTCTTCTCAAGCTTTCCCTTAAAGAGACTGGTCAGCTCGGCTATATCCTCCTTCTGTTGTTGTACATAGCTGTCATCCGCAACATACTTGGATAACTGCTCGGTTTCCTGAGGTGTTAACGGCATGTTGGGTATGGCCCCGGTGAGCTTTTTCATGGCCTGATTGCTGGATGGCATGGTCACCGCTTTCTGGGAAACGGTTCTGTATACATTTTCGGCATATTTTTCTATTATCGCATTATAGCTGGGGTTGGATTCAAAGGTACGTATATTGCTCACATAAGCGGACAGTCCCTGACCCGCGGTAAGCCCTCCTATGATCTCCCATGCCGACTGCATTCCGCACACTGCTTCCTTTTCACCGTAGGTAGTGGACATCACCACCGGGCACATATAGGTGGCGGCTATCTTTTCCCTGTTTCCGTAGAGCCAGCAGGCATCCAGAAACTGCTGCATATATCCGCCGATCCCGTACCATTCAAGGGTTGTGGCAAGGATCACTCCGTCACAGTCATTAATGGTAGCCGGAAGAGTAGTGATGGTATTTCTCAGTTCATAGAGCTTGAAGACCTCGGTCTTGACATTCAGCTCCGAAAACACCTCCTGAAGCTTGCCTATCACATACAGCGTCGGATCATCAAGGATCCCCCGTCCCCCATAGTAAATATTGATTTTCATCCTGTACCCCCCTCGTTTTCAGATGTAGTTAAGCGGGTTTACCTGTACCCCGTCCACCAGTATCTCGAAATGAAGATGCGGTCCGGTGCTTACGCCCGTATTGCCGCTGAGAGCTATCCTTTCTCCCTGTCTCACGTTCTGTCCCGTGTATACCAGAACCTTCTTTAAATGGCCGTACCTGGTCATCATACCGTTGGGATGCTGAATATATACGCAGTAGCCGTAGCCGGCTCCCCAGCCTGCCCTTACTACCGTTCCTCCCGAGGAAGCCATTACCGAGGTTCCGATGGGGATGGCAAAATCCACCCCTCTGTGGAAGGTGGACGCACCCTTTTTCGGCGCAACTCGCCGTCCGAAGCCCGAAGACAGCCTGCCGCCCGAGATCGGCTTTATAAACGTAGGAGGCGCCTTGGTTCCCCTTTCGACCACCTTCGCGACCGCCTGTATGACATCCTCCTCATATACTATATCGACATTCTGCTTCTCGTTATTTTTATAGGTGATATCGGCAACAACCTTGCGGAAGCCCTCTACAGGCTCTCTGACCACCGCGCTCTCGTTGGTATACCACTCATCATTATCCACATATTCAACCGGAGCGTTGTAATTCTCCTCATAATATACCTTATCGGTCCGTATTACGGAAAGCTCCGGCTCCGGAGCCACGACCCGCAGGATATCGCCGGCCATCAGAACCGTATCCTCACCTGAAAGGATATCCGGATTCATTTCTATCAGCTCACGGGTGGTCAGGGAATTCTTTTCGGCAATCGTCGAAACCGTATCTCCCAAAACCACCTCATAGTTCTTATCTCTCTCGGATGTTTTCGTAACTGCCTCTATGGCCTCTTCAAGGCTTACGATATCATCGGGATCCGCATAAGCCTGTACTATCTCCACCGTCTCCCCGAAATCAAGGCTCTGGATGCCGAAATCAAAGCTCTCTATATCCTGATTCTCGGCTGTATCAAAGATCTTATCGAGCTTTCCGTAGCTTCCCGCCATCGGCAGACCGAAGCTCTCCCCGCTCTCTTCCTCCTCCCGGTTCCTTGAAACACTGGTGGTAAGGACATTGAGCTCTCTGGTATGATCGCTTATGATATCGATCTTAAAGGCCTTTTCCTCGTCATAGGGTGCTTTTACGGTCTGCAGAAGCTCCATTACCTCTTCCGGAGTCCTGAGGTTTAAGGTAAGAGCATTTATCTTTACCTCATATACCGGTTCCTTGGTCTTCTGGATATTTTCAGTCAGGATCTCGTATATATTGTTTATTATGGTCTCTTCACTGTCTATGGATCCGAAGATGGTTTTTGTCCCGCTTAAGACCATGTCGTAATTGATAAGCACCAGCTCCTCGCTGGATCTTGCGATGCGCTTCCTCGCCTCCAGTATCATTTTATCAACGGCGGAGGCGTCATTTGTCTCACCGACGCTTACGCCGTTTATAAAGATTGTGATCAGATTATTTGCGTCCTTATCACTCTTTATCGCGGGAACAAGTACAAAAACGAGCAATGCCGTAAACAGCATTGCTCCGATTCGTCGAAATTTTACAGTTTCCCTGTATTTTGTGAAATACATCCTAGATTACTCTGAAGATATAGAGCGCCAGAAGAACAACATTCAGCACCGTAAGAGCAAGCTGTATGATCGAAAAGACCTTTACTACCCCGATGCCGCTTCCTTTTTCCTCCGATTTCTTGTCATATTCCTCAAGGGCGCCGGCCACGTTGCGGTAGCATTTTACGTTCTCCTTATGAACGTGATCGGTCAGATCGGAGAAATACTTCTCAAGCTCCTCCTTGTCGAAGCCCCCGCCTTCTTCACCGATATCTATGGAAGAAATAGCCTCCGCATTCTTTGCTGCCTGTTCCCTGATAAGATTTAAAAGCTCCGTGTTCGCTGCGATAGCTGCTACGATCTCTTCCTTGTTGGCCTTGCCCGAATCCATGATGGCTCTGCCCGAATCCATGATGGACGCAAGAGGGGCACTGAAATCAACAGTCTGAGGAGCCTGTTCGACAGTCCTTCCCGCCTTGTCCTTCAGCTCGCCTAAAATATCCAAGCTGCGATCCAGCATCTTGGAGTTATTGTCGACAGCGTGAAGGATCTCTTTGCTGTCATCCTTGGCCTCGTCAAAATAGTCTCGTATTATCTCGAGCTGTCTTCCGTTTATGCCGCCCTGGGACTGGGCATTTCCTACGCTGTCCATTCCCCCCATGTTCTGGGCGGGAAGCCTTCTGCCTGAATAATCATCACGGGACTGGTAATCGTTACGTCCGCCGTAATCGTAATCTCTCTCGTTTCCTCTGTCCATGGACCCCCTGTCCATAGCGCCCCGGTCTCTGTCTATATTCCTGCTTCCCGAAGCCGTACTCCTTCCCGAGCTCCGATCATATCTGCTTCCAAAACGATCCCTGAATCCGTCCATAATTCCCTCCAGCATTATTCTTAAAGATTTACCCAGATCCGCATATATGTATAACCGACTGTCCTCTGTCACCGATCCGGTCCGCATACCCCTTACACGCATACCCCCATCGGCTTCCTTCACAGTCAATAAATAACCTGATATATTTTACCATCTTTATTTACATAATTCAAGACGATAACATTACAAAACCATTTATCATCTAAAAACGCTGTTTTTACGTTTTTATCTGACATTCGGATGAAATCTGTGCGGCTATTCACAGCTTTTGTTGTAACAGTTCGTTACTATTCACAGCCTTTTGGGCTGTGATAGTAACGGGTTTTGCCATTAAAAATCGCCTTCGGCGATGGGCAAAACCCATCTCAAGCCATAAGTTGTGGCCCGTAATCG
>JAEEGL011955506.1_pt1 | contig 15561 bp, 15 predicted proteins | sample 9134231 | NCBI WGS metagenome assembly JAEEGL01 (sample SAMN16246548, study PRJNA631951) | gut metagenome | biome: gut microbiome; feature: rumen; material: fiber-attached | host: Bos | place: Iran: Karaj | collected 2018-10
AGTGGCTGCATATTGTCGAGTATCAAAGGATACGGTTAACCTTATACATTCCTTCAATGAACAGGTTGATTATTACACGAAAGAGATACAGAAAAACCCTGACTGGGAATTCGCTGGAATATATTCTGATGAGGCTATATCCGGAACAAGAATCTCTATACGTGAAGGCTTTAAGAGGATGGTCTCCGACTGCGAGGCTGGGAAGATTGACCTTATCCTTACTAAGTCCGTCAGCCGATTTGCAAGAAATACGGTAGATACGTTATCAACTACCAGATTACTTAAAGACATCGGCGTAGAGATAATCTTTGAGGAACAAAACATAAGCACATTCTCAGCTGAAGGTGAACTGATGCTTACGCTCATTGCCGGTATTGCTCAGGAGGAAGCATTATCTACAAGTGAAAACATCAAGTGGAGCAGAAGAAAGAGCTTTGAAAATGGAGATCCACAGACCAGAACGGCCTTATTCGGATACAGATGGGTGAATGATTCCCTTGAGGTAGTTCCGGAAGAAGCCGAGATTGTTAAGCGCATTTTTATGGATTACATAGCCGGTAAGAGCAGCTATAGTATCGCCAAGGAACTTGCGGCAGAGGGCTACAAGACAGTCCGGGGACTTCCGTTTAATGATCAGGCAGTCATTTATATCCTAAAAAACATTACCTATACAGGAAATTTACTGCTTCAAAAGACCATAGTCATAGACCCTATAGCTAAGAAGAAAATAAGAAATAAGGGTCAATACATGCAATATAAAGCAGAAGAAACGCATGAGGCCATAATCGATATGGAAACATATGAAAAGGTTCAATTCCTTATGGCGGAGCGCACCAGCAGAGGCTGGGGCCATAACCGCTACAGTGACACCACATGCTTTTATCAGAAGATAATATGCGGACGATGCGGACGCAACTATGTTCATGCCAATAAGAAGCGAAAGGACGGAACAACCGCCAGCTGCTTCTATTGCGGATGCCGTCCTGCCAGAGTGCAGAAATGCGGTAATTGTCAGATAGCCGAAGAAACACTCCGCATTAAGATTTCTGAGGCGCTTGGGATTGAGCACTTCGATGAAGAGGCATTTTTAAGCCGGGTAGATCATGTGGAGGTATTAAGGGATGCTCCGCTTAAGATTTACCTAAAAGACGGTCAGGTTATAGAGAAAAACTGGAAAAGGAGGATAAAGTATGCCGAAGGTTACAGCCATCCCGCCTACTAAAACACTATATACGCAGCAACCTTTAGCACAGCTCGGAAAAAAACGTGTGGCTGCATATGCCCGCGTATCTACTGACTTAGAGCAACAGCAGAGCAGTTATAAGATCCAGATGGATTATTTCACTGAGTTTATAACAAGTAATCCGGAGTGGGAGTTCGCCGGACTATATGCAGATGAAGGAATTACAGCAACAAGCATGAAAAATAGAGACGGCTTTAATTCCATGATAGCTGATGCTATGGACGGGAAGATTGATAGCATCATCACAAAATCGGTCAGCAGGTTCGCACGTAACACTGTGGACAGCCTTACTACCATAAGACAGCTTAAGGAAAAAGGCATAGACGTGTATTTTGAAAAAGAGAATATCCATACGCTCGATGCCAAGGGTGAGTTGCTTATTACAATCATGAGTTCTATGGCACAGGAAGAAAGCCGCAGCATATCCGAAAACTGCACATGGGGCATCCGCAAGAGGATGAAGGAAGGGACTTATAAGATATCATATTCGAACATACTTGGGTATGAACCGGGACCAAACGGAAAGCCCATAATAAACGAAGAAGAAGCCAAGATTGTTAGAAGGATATACTCCGATTACATAGGTGGCAAATCATCATGTGTCATTGCCAGAGAACTTGAAAAGGACGGTGTGCCGACGACAACCGGTGAAGGTCGATGGGACAGTGGAACAGTAATAAGTATACTAAAGAACGAAAAATATAAAGGAGATGCTTTAATTCAGAAGTCATTTACGAAGGATTATCTTAGCCATAAGAGCGTTAAGAACAGGGGAGAGCTACCAAGTTACTACATAGAGGATGATCATGCGCCTATCATATCAAAAGAAGCCTACGAATTGGCACAGATCATCCGTGAGAGCCGTAAAAAGAAGAATGCATACCGTAAGGACACATATTGTAATAAACTGATCTGTGGTGAGTGCGGAGCTAAGTTTAAGAAATGCGGAAGAAAGACTAAAGACGGAAAAGAGGCACTCCTTTGCTATAACAGGTACGGCCCAAAACACCTTCTTTGCGCAACACCAAGTGTCTATCCGGAGCGTGTTGAGGAAGCATTTCTAGAGGCCTTAAACATAGCAATTGCCGATAAGGACAAGGTACTTCAGAAGGCTAATAGGTTTATTAAAGCCAAGAAGAACACGGCAGCATTAGAGAAGGAAAGCAACAAAATCCGTGAAGAAATGGCTGATATCATCAAGACGGTATCCGATGGTTCGACAGTCGTAATTGACAGGATAAGCTACAAAGCGGAGAACGAAGAACTTTATGACAGGCATGCTGAGCTTGGAGAAAGGCTTGATGAGATATCGACCGATCTAAAACAAAGGAAAGTAGACATTCCGATAGTAGAGGCCTTTGTCAGATACTTCACTGAGATGGACGGAACCATAAAGAAATTCGATAAGTTCTACTGGGAAAAGCTGCTCGATAAAATGATCGTAAACACCGACAATACCATGACGGTGGTATTTTACGGCGGATACAAGGTAAAAGTATAACGGAACCCTTTGATTTAAAGCACTCGTGAGGCTGCTCACGGGTGCATTTTTGTATAGAAAAATGCCGTAACAAATGTTATATTTAAGAAAGATGTAGTGCGGAGATACCAATGGAAACGAGACAGAAAATAGCAAACACGTTAGTCCTTATAGATGCTGTAATTACACTCGGATGGATTATATGGGCAGGCTTTATATTTTTTACTTCAAGACCGGGCTCATGGAAGATTGTTCTATTAGGGCTTCTTGTAACATTTGTCTTCGGTATTCTCATAGCCATAATTGCCCCTTCAAATAAATCAACCATTAATGCTGATAGAACACAAATTGACTCGATGAAGGGCATTGACTTTGAATACTACTGTGCAGAAAAGCTAAAGAGGACCGGCAAATATCGAAGCGTTGAAGTCACTCCGGCATCTGGCGATTTTGGCGCAGACATTAAGGCGACTGATAATAATGGTGATTTATGGGTTTTTCAGTGTAAGAGATACTCAAGCAGGCTGGATAATACACCCATACAAGAAGTGGTAGCTGCTAAAGCACATTATAAGGCTAGGCATGCATCGGTCATTACTAATTCGTCATTTACCAAGGCAGCAAAGCAGCTGGCTAATGAAAACGATGTAAGATTAATTGAGGGCGATGATTTCGATAGATTTATCGCCTATGATGAAATATTTGATTAAAGAGGTGTCTAACATGGCATACGGAAAATCAGTCAATCTATTCTTGGTAAACGGCAAGGCGGATAGTCTTGTGATAGCTACTATGTCAAACTGGAATGCGACTGCATTAAGGATTCCTCGTATTGAAGTTTCGGAATGCGATAGGTCAGAGCTTATGCAGCCGGGTGTCTATTTTCTTATTTGCTCTGATCAGGATAGCGGGGAGAAGTCTGTATACATTGGAGAATCTGATAATGTTAGACAAAGGCTTCTGCAGCATATCACTGATTACAATTCTGAAAAAGAGAAATACTTCTGGTATTCGGCTATCTGTTTTACAGGTCCTATGCTTAATAAGACGCTGGTCAGATACGTTGAGGACAGATGCTTTAATATAGCAAAAGGCGCTAAACGTTATGGTGTGCTTACACACCAGACTTATTCAAATACCATCATATCTGAACCGGATAGGGCTGCTATGGATGAGTTCGTTGACAATATGAAGATTGTTCTTGGAGCACTTGGCTGCGAGGCATTGGAACCTCTTATTGCAACTCCCACTGATGGTAAGACGGATACAGACCGAAGATTCAGCTTATCTATGGGTGGAGTTAAAGCCGAAGGAGAAGCTACAGCAGATGGCTTCGTTGTCTTTAAGGGCGCTACTATTAACGAGAAGACAAGTTATAAGTCGCTTAATAAGAACGCAGCTGCTAAGCGCGATGCAATGATAGCAAGTGATAAAGTCGCTGACAATACGACTACGGAGGATATCTTGTTTACCAGCCCTTCAGCTGCCGCCGACTTCCTTGTTGGATATTCTATAAGCGGGCCTGCTAACTGGAAGGACAAGAACGGGGTTTCATTAAAGGATAGAACTGATATATAAAGATGGAAAAACAAATGACAGACGAAGAAGCTCTTCAGCGCTTCCTACTTGACATTGATTGTCTGGACGAGCTTCTGCCGTGGACTGGAAAATTTAATATATTTGACGTGCTCAAGATTTCAAGGACGGAAATTCGACATAGCAATACGCTTAGTTGGCTCCTTGATCCATCAGAGAATCATGGGCTTGGTGACGCATTTCTTAAGAACATATTTCAGAGGCTTGTAGAGAATGATTCTGATAACCGATATGATGTGTTTAATGTTCTTTTGATGGATTTCTATTCTTTTACTGTTTACCGAGAGTGGAAAAATATTGATATTTTGCTTGTTTCTACGGACGAGAAATGTGTAATGGCCATAGAAAACAAGGTCGGTTCACATGAGCATAGTAATCAACTTGAAAGATACAAGGATATAATCGAAAAGGAGTATCCGGATTATAATCGCATCTATGTCTATTTGACGCCAGAAGGGGATGATCCGAGTGATGTCGACAACTGGGATATTCTGACCTATATGGACATAATCATGATTCTTGAGTCTATATATGAGAGAAGTGAACTTCAAGATGATGTTGCTCTTATGATAAAGAACTATATTGATGTGGTCAGGAGGGATATTGTGGAAGATCAACAGCTTATAGAGATATGCGATAAGATATACAGAAAACATCAAAAAGCTCTCGATTTGATATTTGAAAATAGAACGGATGGAGCGAAATCAATAGGTCAGAGCATTGTGACGTCTATACGCGAAAATGATAATGTTATTCCCGGGGACTTGTCAAAGAAGAGATTCATGGTTTTCTACACGGAACGCATGACTTCTTATCTTGGTGTTATGAATGGTGATAGTTCTTGGGACGACGACTATTCATATAGATATTGGATTTCGCTTCATGGCGATAACAAAATCATAGGTCATTTTGAACTTGGAGGATATAACCTTTCACGAGATACGAGCGATAAACAACAGAAGATTATTGATATTCTAAAACCTAATGATGGTAGAAGAGACGATTATCGTTATAAACGCGTATACAAGACTAAAAGCATCACCTTCCGTGACACTGATGAGGAGGATGACGTTAAAAAGAAAGTTGATTCCATGATCAAAGAACTGATGAATATGGAGGAAGACTTGTTTAAAAAGTTGCAATAATTGATTCAGGATGAGAGGGCAATATGGGGTTCAGATTTAGAAAGAGCATCAATCTTGGTGGCGGTGTCCGGATTAATTTAAGTAAGTCCGGTGTTGGCTATAGTGTAGGTACCAAGGGCTTAAGGGTAACCAAGACTGCTGATGGCAAGACCAGAACAACGACATCAATTCCCGGCACGGGTATTTCACATGTTTCAGAGACGGGAAAGAAGAAAACAACAGCTGCTAAAACGGCCAAACCTGTTGTTAAAGCAACAATGGGTACCAATGAAGAAGATGCATTAAAGAAGTATTATGCCGAGAAGGAGAAAAAGGCTCAATCAAAAAACACAGTACAAAAGCCGGCTCAAACAAGACAAACAACGGTGAGCAGAACGGTTGCGACTACCCAGCCGGCAGTAGATAGAAAAGCGCCTGTAGCTCAAGCTAAACCCGCAGTTGAGAAGAAGACTGTATCTGATGGAAGTATCTTATCATCAACCTATGGATTCCTTAACGACTGCACTCTTAAACTGTATCCCGATAAGATTGTATTTGGTAAAAAAGGCAATATGACTACAGTACCTGTCTCAAAGATTAAAAGAGTACGACAGGAACTTACCAATCTTAACATTGCTTATGAAGGCGGTCCGTGGGGCGGTAAAGTATTTTCTATTCCGTTAGGTAAAGATAGACGCGCTTGGGTTGATACATTAAATAAGATGATAAAGAAATGATAGGTAGCATAACGAGGAGAGGTTATTATGGCACGATATAAGGTTTCTTATACTTCCTATCCATCAAGTAAAGCAGCGACAGAGTATTCGCGAGATCGGGCTGTTACGAGTTTTTATATTGGTGGAATAGTAATCTTTATGGCACTTGGATCTGTAATCTGGTATGTATATGGAATTATAGATTTATTGGGTAAACTAGATGTAATGAACTTTTTGCAATCATTTGCAGCTATCGCTGCGATGTCAGGGGTGGCTTTATACGTATATTGTTTTTGGCCATTAATAACTGATAGGGAATGTAAACTCATTATTCTCAGAGAAAATGCAAAAAAAGCTGGTGCGGATACGGCTGAGGTGCAGCAGCTTATAGATCAGATTAAAGATCAGTATAAATACACCATGACTGAAGGGACAAAGACTTATTATTCAGTTTTTATTCCGGGATTTATAGCGGGAACTGGTTTGGTAGGTGTGATCAAAAGTGTTTATATGTTGTGCCATAGAGAAGACGGTTTGGTCGGACTTATTATTTCACTAGTTATTACAATCGGATGTGCAGTATATTACATCTGTAAATACGGAAAAAAAGCAAATGAAGTTGTTGTACCGGATATGAGAAATGATAATATGAGTGATATACCAAAGACTTCCAACGGAAGCGGTGATATGCTGTTTTGCCGTAAATGTGGTAATAAGATTCTTTCAGATAGTCGTTTTTGTTCTAAATGTGGAGCAGAGGTAATAAGGTAGGTGGAAACATGTTTTGCAGATTTTGTGGTAATAACATATTAGATGACAGCGAGTTTTGCCCGTATTGCGGTAAGCCTTTGGGACCTGAATCTAATGAACAGAGAGTAAGAACGGTTAATAATTTTAATGTAATGCAAGCACTGGATCAAGATCGCAAAGCACTTAGCAAGGGATTAATAAATGGTGCAAAGGCTCTTTGCTATGTTTCTTTGGTGGTTTTTTTGATTTGCTTAATCAAGATGGCTCCGGGATTTGGAACGATACATATTGTCTCGTATATTGCAATTGCAGCAGTTGCTATTGGACTGGTTATTCTCTTCAGCAAGTTAGAACCCAAAGCTTTAAAAAACTATAATAGAAACTTTTATTTAATTTCTATTATTATAGCGTCATTTATTCTGATTCTGTCCCTTGCTTTAAGAATTGTATATGAGACTAAAGTAGATTCGGCTGTAGCAGATGTTCCTAATGCAGGAAATGTATATGTTAGAGTGAATCTCGATGAAGAGTTTTATTCATCAGATTCCGGATATGTTAAGAATCCAAAATCGCATATAAAAATTGGTGATAAATGGTATGATGACGATTCCGTAGCATATATTGCTCTCAATAAGTCTTATTCTCTGAGAGTCGGGACAGGCTATGATTATGAAGGTGGTTATATTGACACCACTATAACATTTGAACCAGAAAGTTTGCGTAAAGGTTATACTCAGATCGAGGATGTTCAGGTGACTCCATCTGTTATTGGTGAAGTAACTATGAAATTCACACGTGAACTGGATTTTTGGAGTGTGATTTTTTATTAATCATTAAGCCGTGTTTGAATTGACCTTGAGTATTGGACAGCCTTCACGCTGGACTATTCATAGACAGATATTACAATTATGAACCAGATTAGATATCCATTTTAGAGATGGAAGTCATAGTGGTAGAAAGAAGGGGTAGAAAGGGGTAGTTTCTTTCTATCTTCTTTTTCTATTATGGACAAAATATAATTAAGCCATAAAGAGGTTGCAACCTTCTAGCGATAAGGAGAACAGTGATGAAAAGTAAAGCCTTTAGAACATTCGAAGCGGATGGGAAAATATGTAAATTCAGTACAGTAGGATTTAAACATGCTATTACAAAATATCAAATGATGCTGAAATCAGAAAATAAGCCTTTTCTTATAAAAGATATTTCAGAAAGTATGGCTAATGAGTTGAATATATCTGTTGAGGCTTTGAGCAATTGGCGTAAAGGATACAATGGACCATCAGATCTCGAACGAGTCAAGGAGGTCGCTGCGGTTCTCCAGTGTGATTATAAAGAATTACTTGAGATGCAAGGAGGACAAAACAATATGGTTAGCAAAGATGTAACTTATGAAATGGTAAATACAGAAAAAGAAGCTTTATATTCTGTGATAGGAGATCTATTAGAGATTGTAGAATGCTTCGGAAGAACAAACGGCTATCAAGACTGGAGAGTAGATAAAAGTGATCAGTCCGATGAGCCTCAGATTGATACGGAAGATTGGTTTGACAAAATACGATTAAAGATGAGAAAACTTGAATTTGCATTATCAAGCGATAATGTAAAAAAGCTCGAGAATCTTTTCTTAGAAACTAAGTGCTTTGTTGATTATACCTATCATGGAATCAACCGATGGAAAACAATCTGCAAAGGATTTGAACTTCAGAGAAACTTTGACGAAATAGCAGATGATGAAGCTCTTGATATGGATACTTTGCTTTGTAACAACGATTATCTTGATGATGATATGATTGAATACTTAAGTAAAGAATTGGATGCTTATATCCAAGGGAGATTATCTTACGATAATCCTATAGAGGTAATTGGATATCGTATTGGAGCTTGGTATATGGAAGTTGTAAAAAATGATTTTCCGGAGTTGTTTGTTGCGTAGTGTTTATTCATACAGACTATATTGTAATGACAATCTCCTGTGTATATATAGTTGGCGCTTAAGCGCGAGATGTGGTAGGAGAGAAAATTTGTCAGCCGCATCGCTCTCTTTCTAGATTAGGAGGTAATACCGTTATGATAAATAAGAAGAATTATGAAGAACTGAAGAAAAGATATGGCAGTATTTCGAGCTGGGCTCTTTGGGCACCTCAGCTTGATACGCCAAAATCTAATACAGGCAATATGGGAGTATTCAATGATAAAGACTTGCTGTCAAAGCTAAATCCTAACTACGTATTTGTAGGTCTTAATTGTTCTAGCACTCACGGTGAGCGCTCTGATGGATATACGGGGCCTTGGGGTAACTTTCATAGTACTTATTCTGGACAAAACGATTTCAAACTTAGATACGCGCTTACTGGAACAAAATACTGGGGAGCGTATATAACGGATTTTATTAAGCGGTTTCCGGAAGTTGATTCAACGAAAGTGGCGGAATACGTAAGCAAGCATCCGGAATTGCTTAATGAAAACATTCAGGAATTCAGAAGTGAATTAGCTTTACTAGGTACAAAACCAGTATTGATTGCTTTGGGTACTAAAACATATGAGTATATGAAGAAGTATCTATCGAGAGAATACACACTAGTAAAAGTTACTCATTATGCTCATCAGATCAGCAAAGAAAACTATAGAAAAGACGTATTAAGTGTTTTGGATTCGTTGGGATGATCATAAATCCAGTCCTTCGGGGCTGGATTTTTTGCACCCGTTTTTACCTATCTAATACAGGTGCATAATTAAATCGCAGTCGTATGTGAACGACTCATGGACGATGATCAGTCTATATATGCATTTCGTGGATCAGACCCGTCGTTTATGAAAAGATTCATGGATGATCATGATGATATTAAGGTTTTTCACCTTACCGAGAATCACCGGTCATGTGAAAAGATCGTTAAAGCCACATCATTGGTCATAAGCAGAAACCGGGAACGGCTGGATAAAGAATTTAATGCTGTAAAGAAAGGAGGAAATGTTCTGATCATAAGAACCGAAAACAGGAATGAAGAAGAGGACACTGTCATAAGTATACTCAATGAAAAACTTCATGATAACACCGAAGGTAATACGGCAGTAATACTTCGAACCAATGCCGAAGTTATGATTTATGACAGGCTCCTTAGTAAAAAAGGTCTTAAAACACAAAATCGTATCCGGCAGTTCAGGGGATTAGACAACAGCTTTATCTATAAAGATATCCGGGCGTTTTTATGCTTTGTAAAGAACGGATATCACAGGGCAGATTTTATTAAATTTATGAATAAGCCACTAAGATATATCCAGAGAGACTGTCTTTTAAAAGAAACAGTTAGCATCGAAGAGATAAAAAGATATTATTCAAATAATAAAGAGATGCAAAATGTGATCGATGAGTTGTGGAAATGGATCGATCTCGCGTCAAAACTAAATATAAAAAGTGCGATAGGAATATTCAGAAGATCACTTAAATATGATGAGCACATTCATGAAATGAGCAAAAATGAAGAGGAAGCGCAAAAAAACCTTATCATGGCTGATAATATCACAAGGATGATATGTGATGCGAACAGGAAAGGGGGCAGACTGATCTTTCCTGAAGGATCCGGGGAAATAATACCCGTACCGGAAAACAGGGACGAATTATACGGGAATAAGGAAAGCCACAGCATTTATGTGATGACAATGCACATGGCCAAAGGTCTTGAGTTTGACAATGTTATCCTTCCGGATCTTAATGAAGGAATCATGCCCAAGAAGAATCTATCCGAAAAGGAAATCGAGGAGGAAAGGAGACTGTTATACGTGGCTATGACAAGAGCCAAAGAATCACTTTATCTTCTGTATACGGAAGAAAGAAATCGTAAAGCAAGCCGTTTTCTTAACGGACTTGTATCTGATCAGATCATTTCATCAAATTCACATTCATCAAGGAATTCCTGAAATCTGTCTTCCACGGCTTCATATTCACTGTCATCGTCTATATACTCCAGTTCAGGTTCTTCATTGGGGTCTTTCGGATTTTCACTGTATCTGTAATACCATACCGTACCTTCCGAATTCGGTTCGCCATTTTCATCTTTGGGCTGGAGAACGATATAATCCCGGCCGTTGACTTCAAGTATCGTTACGATCGCACATTCCACATCGCCGTCATCAAGATTTAAGGTGACGGTCATTTCTTCATCGGTATTTTCAAATTCATTTATCATTTCATTGCTCATATAAGGGCCTCCGTTTCTTCATTCGCTTTGATTATACAACCTTTTGTGGTAAAATAGTAAGGAATTTTGCTGTTTGGAGGGTAAATGCGTCCTGAGTTGAATATCAGTTATTTCAAACCCGAAAGACCGGGTGTATATAAGCGTTCTGACGGATCATATGCTTTTTGCTTTGATGCCGGCATGAATTTCGGCAAGGCCCGTAAGATGGGAGTTGTTTTATATGACAGGAACGGCCGTGAAACAAGGATCCCGTTTAAGAGCACATCAAGGACGGGAGCTCTTTATGCACTTTCGGTTTCGGATCTGGATATCAATGAACATACATATAATTTCTATGTTGATGACAATATAGTAAATGATCCATACGGAAAGGCATTTACAAGGTCAGGATCATTTGGAATTCCCAGTGAAAAACCGGTAAGGGGTATCATCACAACGTCTGATTTTGACTGGGGAGAAGATGCTCACCCGGATATCCCGTATGAAAACAGCATAATGTATGGTCTTAACGTCAGAGCATTTACCATGCACCCGACTTCAAAAGTCAAAAACAGGGGTACTTTTGAAGGCGTTAAAGCCAAACTTGATTACCTTAAGGAGCTAGGGATCACAACGCTTGTTTTAATGCCTGCTTATGAATTTGATGAATGTCTTGCGATCAAACAAAGCAGCAAACCCAGAAATCTTGATGAAATGGCAAAGGCAAAGACCGATGCAAAGGTAAACTGCTGGGGCTTTCAGGAAGCCTTGTATTTTGCTCCCAAGGCTCATTACAGTGCTTCTGATGATCCTGTTTTGAGCTTTAAAGATCTTGTAAAAAGTGCTCATCAAAAGGGCATAGAGATCATTATGCATTTTTATTTCCCGCCGGGATTTAATCAGAATGTAATAATGGATGCACTACGTTTCTGGACCATAGAATACCATGTTGACGGATTCAGGATAAACGGATTTGATATTCCATACAGACTTATTCTTTCAGACAGTATACTAAAGACTTCAAAGTTATGGTTTTCCTATATACCGGGTGAGGATGCAGGAGTGCTTGCTCAAAAGCCTTATATCAGGAATGTGGCCTGCGATAACGGCAATTACAGAAATGATATCAGGATGTTTAACAAAGCGGATGAGGGCTGCCTTAATGAATTCATCAGACTTCAGAAAAATAATCCCTCAAACGTTGCCCTGATCAATTATGTCTGTGATTATGACGGCTTTTCTCTTCGTGATCTTTACACATATGAAAGAAAGCACAATGAAGATAATGGTGAAAACAACTTTGACGGTAACAGTGTGAATCATTCATGGAACTGTGGATTTGAAGGAGAGACCAGAAAAAAACTCATAAACGAATCCAGAGCAAGACAGATCAAGAACATTCTTACATTTGTGATGCTTGGGGCAGGGACTCCTTATATATTCAGCGGTGACGAATTCGGAAACAGCAGATATGGAAATAACAATGCTTACTGCCTTGATAATGAAAAAGGTTATGTGGAATGGAAGGATAATTCATTTGCAAGGGATATTCTTTCCTACACCAGAAGTATGATCGAATTAAGGATGAGTAATCCGATCTTCCATATGAAGGATGAACTTAAGAATATCGATACATTAAGCAGTGGCTATCCCGACCTTTCATATCACGGCTTTGAAGCATGGAGACCTGATCTGGGCTATAATTCAAGAACGATAGGAATGTTTTATTACGGACCCTGCTGCGGCAATAAAAACGCGGGATCATACTATATAGGTATAAATATGCACTGGGAAAATCACAGGCTTGCCGTTCCCAAGCTCCCAAGGGGATATGCATACAAAAAGATATATGATACATCCGGCAGGGAAGGGATCTCCAAAGATAATGAGGTCCCGGTCAGCGCCAGGAGCATCTGTATTTACAAAGTCGTTGCAAAGGGTGAAATGAAACAATGAAATTCTTTGCTCATTTAAGAACAGTTAACAGACACAGGAGATTGGTAAGACAGGGATGCTTTAAGATAGGTCTTTACTGGCAGGGACTGACACATGACCTGTCCAAATACAGTCCTATAGAATTCTGGCCCGGGGTTAAGTATTACCAGGGCAACAGATCTCCCAACAATGCCCAGCGGGAAGATATTGGATATTCAGCTTCATGGCTTCATCATAAAGGACGAAACAGACATCATTATGAGTACTGGATAGACTATTCACTTGAAAATGCCGACGGAACGATGTTTCCTGTATCTATGCCGGATAAATATATTGCGGAGATGATGATGGACAGGATCGCAGCCGCAAAGGTATATAAGGGTAAAGATTACACCGACAGGAGTCCGTTGGATTATTACAAGATCGGAGAGGACAGGATCATCATCCATCCCGAGACAAAACAAAAGCTCACGTTTTTGCTTAACTACCTTGCGGAAAATGGAGAAAAAGAGCTTTATAACTACATTAAAAAGGATTTTTTAAAAAAGTGATAAAAAAAATATTTGATCTATATAAAAAATATCGTGAAGGAATAGATTATCTTTTCTGGGGCGGAGTTGCATTTTTGCTCTCCATGTTCCTGTTTTGGCTGTTTGCCGCGAAGTTTGGCTGGAATGAAGTTTTTGCAAATACGATCAACTGGGTGATATGCGTTATATTCACTTTCTTCACCAACAAGTTCTTCGTGTTCAGGAGCAGGACCGAGAATGCCAAAGGCTTCATAAGAGAGTTTCTCTCATTTACGGCGGCAAGACTGTTTACATTGGTCCTTGAGGACATAATCATCTGGATAGGATGCTCTTTGATGGGTTACAACGAAGGCATTGGGCAGATGGTCGTTAAATTCATAGGACAGTTCGTTGTTATCGTAACGAACTATATACTTTCAAAACTATGGATCTTTAAGAAAAAGGATGCCGGTGCAGATCCGGAAGATTTAATTATCACGGAAACAGAAGATGAATAAAGACGAACTTATTCAGCAGGAATACATAAAAAAAGCAAGGGCTTATGTTGAAGAGTATAAAAGACTCATCGGACATGAGCCTTCATCTTGTGTTGTTACATTCGGCTGCCAGATGAATGCCAGGGATTCGGAAAAGCTGTGCGGGATTCTTGAAAAAGCGGGTTTTGTTCTGACAGAAGATGAAAATGCCGATTTCGTAGTATATAACACGTGCACCGTCAGGGACAATGCTAATCAGCGTGTATACGGAAGACTGGGTGCCCTTCATTCGATGAAGAAGAAAAATCCGTATAAAAAGATCGCACTATGCGGATGTATGATGCAGGAAGACAGCGTTATCTCTTACATCAGAGAGAAGTACGGATTTGTCGATCTTATATTCGGCACTCATAATATCTTTAAATTCGCTGAGCTTATCTGCGATATGTTCTCAAGTGATGAAATGATCGTTGATATATGGAAGGATACTGATAAGATCGTAGAAGAACTTCCCACAAAGAGGAAGTACTCCTATAAATCCGGGATCAACATCATGTTCGGATGCAATAATTTCTGTACTTACTGCATCGTTCCGTATGTGAGGGGAAGAGAACGGTCAAGAGAACCTGAGGATATAGTCTGCGAGATCCGCAAACTTGCTTCAGATGGCGTAAAAGAGATAATGCTACTTGGACAGAATGTTAATTCGTATGGAAAAAACCTGGAAATGGATGTCACGTTCTCGGATCTGCTTAAAATGGTAGAAGAGATAGACGGAATAGAAAGGATCAGATTTATGACTTCTCATCCAAAGGATCTTTCGGATGATCTTATTGAAGTCATGAAGAATTCAAAAAAGATCTGCCGCCATCTGCATCTGCCTCTCCAGTCGGGTTCCGACAGGATCCTTAAGGCTATGAACAGACATTATACCAAAGAAAAATATATAGAACTTGCACTTAAGATACGCCGCGAAATACCGGACATTGCGATCACTACCGATATCATAGTTGGTTTTCCCGGCGAAGATGATACAGATGTGGATGATACGATCGATGTTATAAAAAGAGTCGGTTTTGATAATGCGTTTACGTTTATATATTCAAAAAGGACAGGGACACCGGCTGCGTCGATGGAACAGGTTGACGAGGCAGTTGTTAAGAAGAATTTTGACAGAGTATTAAAGGTCGTACAGGATACGGCCAGAGAGGCTGTCTCCCGATATGAAGGCATGGTTATGGATGCACTTTGCGAGGATGTCAATGAACATGATCCTTCTTTGATAAATGGCCGATTATCAAATAATACTATCGTTCATTTTCCCGGCTCGACGGACCTTATCGGACAGATAGTACCTGTCAGGCTGTCCGAATGTCATGGTTTTTATTATATGGGTGAATTATGTCGGAATTGATAAATGAAGTCACGCCGATGATGGCTCAATATCTCGAAACAAAAAAAGAGTACCCGGACTGTATACTTTTTTACAGGCTGGGTGATTTTTATGAGATGTTTTTCGATGATGCCAGGATAGCA
>JAEEGL013944494.1_pt1 | contig 15561 bp, 14 predicted proteins | sample 9134231 | NCBI WGS metagenome assembly JAEEGL01 (sample SAMN16246548, study PRJNA631951) | gut metagenome | biome: gut microbiome; feature: rumen; material: fiber-attached | host: Bos | place: Iran: Karaj | collected 2018-10
GCCGCCAGGGTGATGACGATGAGCATCAGGGCGGTGGTGACCACCGTGAAGATCAGGGTGTTCATAAAGTATTTCCCCAGGGATACGGTGGTGAAGGCGTCCACATAGTTCTGGAGCGTGGGGGAGAGGGTGAAAAACTTCGGCACATACTCCGCATTATAGGCGCTGTAGCTCTTCACGGAGCTGAGGATCATCCAGTAGAAGGGGAAGAGCACCAGCAGTGCCCAAAAGGTGAGCATCAGATAGGTGAAGGTCTTCTTCAGGATCCGCCGGGTGCGGGCAGCCCGCTCGATGCGGCTGAGTTCCGTCTGATTGGACATCTGCTCCGCCTCCTCAGTAATACACATGCCGCTTGCTCACCAGGAGATTGATGCAGGTGATGGTGAGCACGATGGCAAAGAGGATGACCGCCGCCGCCGAGGCATAGGAGGGCCAGCCGCCGCTGTTGCCGTACAGCATGTCGTAGACGTAGCCCACGATCGTATTCATCTCCGCCGCGTTCAGATCCGTACCGAAGAGATCCACGGCGTCGCTGTAAGCCTTTAAGGCGCCGATGAAGCCCGTGATGATGAGGTAGGAGATCATGGGGGAGATCATGGGCAGGGTGATGCGGGTGAAGGTGCGCAGGGAGGAGGTGCCGTCGATCCGGGCAGCATTGTAGTAGTCCTGCTTCACGGAGGCCAGGGCGCTGGTGAGGATGAGGATCTTGAAGGGCAGCACCACCCACACGGTATAGAAGCAGAGAACGAACATCTTGGCCCAATGGGGACCGTCGATAAAGTCCACGGTGCTTCCTCCGAACCAGTGAAGGATCAGATTTACCATGCCGTCCGTATAGGCGGTTTTCTTGAACAGGATCATGAACACCAGACCCACCGCCAGGGTATTGGTCACATAGGGGAGGAAGTAGACGGTCTGGTACAGGTTCCGAAGGGGCTTTATCGAGCTCAGGCCCAGGGAGATGAACAGGGCCAGAGCGGTGGACACCGGAACGGTGATGATCACCAGGATAAAGGTGTTTTTCACCGCCTGAAGAAAATAGGCGTCATGCAGGACATAGGAGAAGTTGTAGGTGCCCACGCCGAAATAGGTCTGGGAAGCAGAGTTGTACCCCTCCTCTGCAGAGTAGACGAATACGTCGATCAGGGGATAGACCATGAACAGCCCCAGGAAGAGGATGGCGGGCAGCAGGTAGAGCCATGCCTTCCAGCTTCGTTGCTCCATCACTTTCCCTCCTCTCCCAGAAGGGTCACGGGGATGCGTTCCTCCGTCTCCTTGCTGAAAAGAAAGACCTTGCCCGGACGCAGGGAGAAGCGGACCGATTGACTTTTCCGATCCACCCGGCTCTCCGAATCGATGATGGCCCGGAGGGTGGGGGTATCGCAGGCAGGATGGGCGGCAAGGATGCTCATGTCCCGGCCCATCACCTCCACCGCCCGCAGCGTACAGGCCATGGGGCCATCCTCCCGGAGCCGGAAGCCTTCGGGGCGGATGCCGACCCAGACCTCCCCATCCGGGACCCCGGGGGCCATCAGCACGGCCTGGTCACCCAGCAGGAGCCTGCCTCCCGTGACCTGGCCGGTGAGCACGTTGATGGGGGGATTTCCGAGAAACTTTGCCACAAAGAGATTCACGGGATCGTCATATACCTGCTGGGGCGCGCCGATCTGGTGCACAGCCCCTTCCTTCATGACGATGATCCGGTCGGTGATGCTCATGGCCTCCTCCTGGTCATGGGTCACGAAGATGGTGGTGACGCCGGTTTCCCGCTGGATTCGCCGGATCTCCTCCCGGGTCTGGAGCCTCAGCCGGGCGTCCAGGTTGGAGAGGGGCTCATCCAGAAGAAGGATCCGGGGCGTTTTGACCAGCGCCCTGGCGATGGCCACCCGCTGCTGCTGGCCGCCGGAAAGCTGGCTGGGCTTCCGGTCCATGTACGGCTCGATCTGGACCAGCCGGGCGGCCTCATCCGCCTTGCGGAGCATTTCTTCCTTGGAGGGTCTGGCCTCCCCCTTCAGATTCTGGAGGGGAAAGAGGATATTCTGCCGTACGGTGAGATGCGGGTACAGGGCGTAGTTCTGAAACACCAGGCCGACGCCCCTGTTTTCCGGGGGCAGATCGGTCACGTCATCCTCCCCGAAATAGATTCTTCCGCTGGTAGGCTTCTGGAGGCCGCAGATCAGGTACAGAGCGGTGCTTTTTCCGCAGCCGGAGGGACCCAGCAGCCCCACCAGCTCCCCGTCCGGGATCTCAAAGGTGAAGTCGTTCACCGCGATGACTTCCTGCTTGGACTTCCGGTCCTGGGAGGGAAATGCCTTGGTGAGATGTTCAAGGGTAACGTTCATATCATCGCTTCTTCCCGTTTTCAGATGGATAAATCATAGCATAATCCCTGCGGAGGAGCAAGAGCGGGGGGAACACCGGAAAAAACAGGATTTTGGGATTGACATTTGCGATTTAAAACGCTATAATCTGACCATCCTTTTTCAGGAGGCCCGGATAATGCGTCTCGGAAGCAAGGCAGCGTTCCGCTTTTATGGCTACTATTCCTTTATGCAGATGAGGAATAGCGCTTTGTGCTGCCGTTTCTGAGACCAGAAACCCGTGTTCGGATCGACTGCACAGCGCTGGTAGCTGGGCAGTCTTTTATTTTGCCAAAGTAAGGAGAATAGCTTATGATCGCCGTACTGAAGCCCAATACCTCCCCGGAGCAACGGGAGCATCTGATCAAATGGCTGAAAACCATGGTCACGGACGTGCATATTTCCGAAGGCAGGGCCTATACGGTCCTGGGCCTGGTGGGGGATACCAGCAGCATCGACCCGGAGCTGCTGGAGAGCCTGGATATCGTAGAATCCGTCCAGCGGGTCAGCGAACCCTATAAGAAATGCAGCCGCCAGTTCCACCCGGAGGACACGGTGGTGGAGGTGGGAAAGGCGCGGATCGGCGCGGAGTTCTGCGTCATCGCCGGCCCCTGCTCCGTGGAGAACGAGGCGCAGATCATCGATGTGGCCCAAAAGGTGAAAGCTGCGGGAGCCGACGTGCTCCGGGGCGGCGCCTTCAAGCCCCGTACCTCCCCCTATGATTTCCAGGGCCTGAAGGGAGAGGGCCTGCGGCTGCTGAGCGAGGCCAAAAAGGCCACCGGTCTTCCTCTGGTGAGCGAGATCATGAGCATCGACACCCTGGACCTGTTTGAGGATGTGGATATCATCCAGGTCGGCGCCCGGAACATGCAGAACTTTGATCTGCTGAAGGAACTGGGCCATCTGGACAGGCCTATCCTGCTGAAGCGGGGCCTGGCCGGCACCCTGAAGGAACTCCTCATGAGCGCGGAGTACATCATGGCGGGGGGCAACGAGAAGATCATCCTCTGTGAGCGGGGCATCCGTACTTATGAGACCATGACCCGGAATACCCTGGATCTCTCCGCCGTGCCGGTGCTCCAGGAACGGACCCATCTCCCGGTGATCGTGGATCCCAGCCATGCCACGGGCCTCAGCCGTCTGGTGCCCCCCATGGCCTTGGCTGCAGCGGCGGCCGGAGCCGACGGGATCATGGTGGAGGTACACAATGACCCCGCCCATGCCCTGTGCGACGGGGCGCAGTCTCTGACCCCGGAACAGTTTGCGGAGCTGAACGGACGGATCCGGAAGCTGTTGGAGGCGATCCGGGCATGACGGTCGGGATCGTAGGCCTGGGGCTCATCGGCGGCTCCATGGCAAAGGCTTTTTCCAAGGCGGAGGGGGTCCGGGTGCTGGGGCTGGATACGGACCGCAGCATCCTGGGCTTTGCCATCCTCTCTGGGGCGGTGCACGGTGAACTCACCCGGGAGGAGCTGGGGGAGTGCGATCTGCTGCTCCTGGCAGCCTATCCCCAGGCGGCGGAGGATTACCTCCGGCAGGAGGCACCTTATATCCAGAGGGATACGGTGGTGATGGACTGCCTGGGCACTAAGCGGCCCATCTGCGCCGCGGCCTTCCCCCTGGCGAAGAAATACGGCTTTACCTTCGTGGGGGGACACCCCATGGCGGGCACCCATAATTCCGGTTTCAAGTACGCCCGGGAGAATCTGTTCCGGGGAGCGCCTATGGTGCTGGTGCCCCCCGAGCATTTCGACATGGAGCTGCTGGAGCAGGTGAAAAGGCTCCTGGCCCCCCTGGGCTTCGGCTCCTATTCCGTCACCACGGCGGAGCAGCATGATGAGATGATCGCCTTCACCTCCCAGATGCCCCATCTGGTTTCGAACGCCTATATCAAGAGCCCGACCGCCAAAGGACACCGGGGTTTCTCCGCCGGGAGCTACAAGGATATGACCCGGGTGGCCTGGCTGAAGCCGGAGATGTGGACGGAGCTGTTCCTGGAGAACCGGGATAATCTGATCCGGGAGCTGGATTCCTTCATCGGGGAACTGGAAAAGTACCGGAATGCGATGCAGGAGCAGGACGAAGAAGGGCTGCGGCGCCTCCTGGAGGAGGGCTGCATGCGGAAAATGGAGATCGACGGAAGATGAGCAGGGTGCTGATCCGGGCTTCCCGTACCTACGAGGTACAGATCCTTGACCGGCTTCCCCCGGATACCGGGGAGCTGGTCAGAGCCGCCGTACCCGGCGCGGAGCGGGCGGCGATCCTGGCGGACGATACGGTCTGGGCCCTGTACGGGCCGGAGCTGGAAGCCTTCCTCGCGGGGGCAGGACTCACGGTGTTCCATCATGTTTTCCCCCATGGGGAGGCTTCCAAGAATGCCTCCACGTATATCGGGATCCTGGAGTGGCTCAGCAGCTGCCGCGCAGATCGGCAGGATGTGCTCATCGCCCTGGGCGGCGGGGTCACGGGTGACCTGGGGGGCTTTGCCGCAGCCACCTATCTCCGGGGCATAGCCTATATCCAGATGCCGACCACGCTTCTGGCCATGGTGGATTCCTCCGTGGGGGGAAAGACCGCAATCGACCTGAGAGCGGGGAAGAACCTGGCCGGGGCTTTCTGGCAGCCCAGCCTCGTCCTCTGCCGCTGCAGCGCCCTGGATACGCTGCCCCGGGAGATCCTGGCGGACGGCTGCGCAGAGGTGGTGAAGTACGGCGTCCTCTGCGACCCGGAGCTCTTTCGGCATCTGGAGGAGCGGGGGCTGGACTTCGACCGGGCTTATGTGGTGGAGCGGTGCGTTAAGGATAAGCAGGCTTTCGTCAGCCGGGATGAATTTGACCGGGGGGCAAGAAAGCTCCTTAACCTGGGCCATACCCTGGGCCATGCCCTGGAACAAAAGAGCGGTTATGCCCTCAGTCATGGGCGGGGAGTGAGCATCGGTATGGCGGCCGTGACCCGGGCCGCCGCCCAGCGGGGCTGGTGTCCTGCGGAGCTGCCTGCAAGGCTGGAAGCGCTCCTGGAGAAACTGGAACTGCCCATTCGCTCCTCCTGGCCGGTGGCGGAGCTGGAGGAATACCTGCTGGCGGATAAGAAATGGAGCGGTTCCAAGGTAGAGGTGATCGTGCCGGAGGAACTGGGGCGCTGCGTCATCCGGCCCATGGACCGGCAGGAGCTGCGGGAATTCATGGAAGCGGGGTGTCGGGAATGACCGTGACCCTTCAGCCGGGACCTCTGGGCGGGGAAGTGCGGGCCATCCCTTCCAAATCCCAAGCCCATCGGCTGCTCATCTGCGCCGCCCTGGGGGACAGGCCCACGGTCCTGTCCTGCGGCGCGCTGAACCGGGATATCGAGGCCACCGCCGCCTGCCTCCGGGCCCTGGGCGCGGGGGTGGAATACGAAAAGGGAGAATTCCGCATTACACCCATCTCCGGACCGGCCTCCGGGGCGGAGCTGGACTGCGGGGAGAGCGGCAGCACCCTGCGTTTCCTCCTGCCCGTAGCCTGCGCCCTGGGGGCGGAGGGAAGGTTCCTCCTCCGGGGAAGGCTGCCGGAGCGGCCCATGTCTCCCCTTTGGGAGGAACTGGAGCGGCACGGAGCCGTGCTGAACAGACCGATACGGGAGGAGATCGCCTTTTCGGGAAAGCTGGAGCCGGGGGAGTATACCCTTCCCGGAGATATCTCCTCTCAGTATCTCAGCGGTCTGCTGTTCGCCCTGCCTCTGCTGGAGGGGGAAAGCACCCTGACCCCCGTCGGAAGGCTGGAATCCGCCGGGTACCTGGAGATGACCAGGAGGGCTCAGGGCCTCTTCGGCCTTTCCTGGTCCGGAGACCGGGCAGGGGAGACCTGGCGGCTCATCTCTGACCGCCGATACCGTTCCCCCGGCCGGGCGGAGGTGGAAGGGGATTGGTCCAATGCCGCCTTCTGGCTGGCGGCGGACGCCCTCAGCCCCCGGCGGATCCGGGTCACGGGTCTGGACCCGCTCTCCCCCCAGGGGGACCGTGCGGCTGCAGAACTGATCCCCCGCATCCGGCAGGGAAACGGGGTGATCGATGCCGGGAACGTTCCCGACCTGGTGCCGCCTCTGGCGGTGGTGGCCGCCCTCAGTCCCGGGGAGATCCACTTTGTGAACGCCGGACGGCTCCGGCTGAAGGAGAGCGACCGGCTGCAGAGCGTCTGCGCCATGCTGAACGCCCTGGGGGCGGAGGCGGAGGAAAGGCCCGAAGAGCTGATCATCCGGGGCAGGGGATCGCTGCGGGGCGGGGTGGTGGACAGCTGCAGGGATCATCGGATCGCCATGAGCGCCGCCGTTGCCGCCCTGGCCTGCCGGGGACCGGTGACGATCCTGGGGGCAGAGGCCGTGGAAAAATCGTATCCGGCATTCTGGCAGGATTACCGCAGCCTGGGCGGAAGGATCCGGGAGGAGGAAACATGAGCAACAGTTTCGGCAATCTGTTCCGATTTACCATTTTCGGCCAATCCCATGCCCCGGCCATCGGGGTGACCGTCGAGGGCCTGCCCCCGGGGAGCTCTGTGGATCTGGCTGCTCTCCAGGCCTTCCTGGACCGGCGGGCCCCGGGGAAGAGCCCCCTGTCCACCGCCCGGAAGGAGGCGGACGCGCCGGAACTCCTCTCCGGTCTGGGGCCGGACGGAAAAGCCTGCGGGGCGCCTCTGACTTTCCTGATCCGCAACGGGGATACCCGATCCGCGGACTATGAAGAGCTTCGGTATGTGCCCCGGCCCGGTCATGCGGATCTCCCGGCTATGCTCCGGTTCGGGGAGAGCCGGGACTATGCGGGCGGCGGGCAGTTTTCCGGCCGTCTCACGGCGCCCCTGTGCATCGCCGGGGGCATTGCCCTCCAGCAGCTGGAGGCCCTGGGCATCCGGGTGGAGGCCCGGATCCTCAGCATCGGCGGGGAGAAGGATCCGGAACGTTTCGAGGAGACGATCTTCACCGCAGCGGGAGAGGGGGACAGCGTGGGAGGCGTGATCGAATGTACCATCCTGGGCTGCCCGCCGGGGATCGGGGAACCCATGTTCGGCGGCCTGGAAAACCGGATCGCCCAGGCAGTGTTCGGCATCCCCGCGGTGAAGGGGATCGAATTCGGCGCGGGCTTCCGGGCAGCGGAAATGACCGGGAGCGCCCATAACGACCCCATCGTTCCTGGACCGGGAGGAAGGATCGTCACGGAAGGGAACAATCACGGAGGCATCCTGGGGGGCATGAGTACGGGGATGCCCATCGTTTTCCGGGCGGCGGTGAAGCCCACCCCATCCATCGCCCTGGAGCAGCGCAGCATAGATATCCGCACCGGCGAGGCGGTATCGCTGCGAATCAAGGGGAGGCACGACCCCTGCATCGTACCCAGGGCTGTGCCCTGCATGGAGGCGGCTGCCGCGGCAGCCCTGTATGATGCCCTGTTGGAAAGGAGATGCGCGTACAATGGAGCTTTCTGAAGCGAGAGAGCGGATCGACGAGATCGACCGGCAGCTGGTGGAGCTGTTCTGCCGGCGGATGGAGGTGAGCCGGGACGTGGCGGCCTGGAAGAAGGAGAAGGGCCTGCCTCTGACGGATCCGGAACGGGAGCGGAAAAAACTGGTGGCTGTCACCCAACAGGCGGGAGAGGAATTCCGGGGCTATACCGCTGCCCTGTATACCCAGCTCTTTGACCTGAGCAAGGCCTACCAGGCCCAGCTGAACCGGGGTAAAGCCCCCCTGTGCACCATGATCGAGGAGGCCATCGACAGGACGCCGGAGGTGTTCCCGGAGTATGCCCCCGTGGCCTGCCAGGGAGTGGAGGGGGCTTATTCCCAGGAGGCCTGCGAAAAGCTGTTCTCCGTACCGGATATCCTGTATTTCAAAAGCTTCGAGGGGGTCTTCTCCGCCATCGAAAAGGGGATGTGCCGGTATGGCGTCCTGCCCATCGAAAACAGCACCGCGGGCAGCGTGAACGCGGTGTACGACCTGATGATGCGCCACCGCTTTTATATCGTCCGCAGCGTACGGCTGAAGGTGGATCACTGCCTCCTGGCCCCCGCCGGAACGGAGATCGGCGATCTGCGGGAGATCGTTTCCCATGAGCAGGCCCTGAACCAGTGCGCTGGTTTCCTGAGGAGCCTGGGCGACGTGAAGCTCACGACCTTCGAGAACACTGCCGCTGCCGCCAAGTACGTGGCCCAAAGCGGGCGGAAGGATGTGGCGGCCCTCTCCTCCCGGCACTGTGCGGCCCTCTACGGCCTCAGCTGTCTGAAAGAATCCGTGCAGGACCAGGGGGGCAACTTCACCCGCTTCATCTGTATCGCCCGGGAGCCGGAGATCTACCCGGGAGCGGACAAGACCAGCATCATGGCGGTAACGCCCCATAAGCCCGGTTCCCTGTACAAGCTGCTGTCCCGCTTCTTCAGCCTGGGGATCAACCTTACCAAGCTGGAGAGCCGACCCCTGCCGGAGCGGGAGTTCGAGTTCATGTTCTATTTCGACCTGGAGAAGCCCATCCGGGCACCCCAGATGATCGGCCTCCTGGGAGAGCTGGAGGAGCTCTGCGAGCGATTCGAGTACCTGGGCAGCTACAGCGAGATCCTGTGATGGAGCGGTTTGGCCTGCTGGGGGAGCATCTTGGTCACAGCTTTTCCCCCCGGATCCACGCCGTCCTGGGCTGCCCGGACTACGGCCTGTACGAGGTGGAGCCGGATAAACTGGGGGAGTTCCTGGAGACCACCCCTCTCCAGGGGATGAATGTGACGATCCCGTATAAAAAGGCGGTGGTCCCCCTGTGCGCCGCCCTGTCTCCCGCAGCGATGCGCATCGGCAGCGTCAATACCCTTCGGCGTACGCCGGAGGGATGGTACGGGGACAACACAGATTACGCGGGCTTCCGGTATATGCTCTCCTCCGTGGGTTTCGACCCGAAGGGGGAGAAGGCGGTGGTCTTCGGTACCGGCGGCGCCAGCGTCACCGTCTGCGCCGTGCTCCGAGACCTGGGAGCGGCGGAGGTGACCGCGGTCTCCCGCACCGGCCCGGAGAATTACGGTAATCTGGACCGGCACCGGGACGCCCGGCTGGTGGTGAATGCCACCCCCGTGGGCATGTACCCGGAGAACGGACAGGCGGCGGCAAGCCTGGAAAGCTTTCCGGAATGCCGGGCTGTGCTGGATCTGATCTACAATCCCGCCCGCACCGCCCTGCTGTTGGAGGCGGAAAGGCTGGGGATCCCCTGCCGGAACGGGCTGGGGATGCTGGCGGCCCAGGCCCATGGCAGTGAGGAGGTATTCCTGAATGAGACCCTGCCCCGGGAGCTCATCGAAAAGACAGCCGGAAGCGTGGGGATGGCGACGGAGAATCTGATCCTCATCGGCATGCCCGGCTGCGGGAAGACCCGGCTGGGAAAGCTCCTGGCCAGGGAGCTGGGCCGTCCTTTCCTGGACGCGGACGCGGTGCTGAAGGAGAAGACGGGACGGACCCCGGCGGAGATCATCCGGGAGGATGGGGAAGGCGTCTTCCGGGATCTGGAGACCCGGGTGCTGGCGGAGCTGGGCAAGGGCTCCGGCACCGTCATCGCCACCGGAGGCGGCTGTGTGGTGCGGCCGGAAAACCGGGATCTTCTGCGGCAGAACGGAAGGATCTTCTGGATCCTCCGGGATCTGAACAAGCTCCCGGTCTCCGATCGGCCTCTGAGCCAGAGCATCGGTCCGGAGGAGCTGTACCGGAAAAGAAAGGACCTGTACGCCGCCTTCGCGGACCATCAGACGGAAAACAACGGCAGCCCGAAGGCCGCCGTCAAGGAGATACTGGAACAATGGGAAAAAAGCTTCTGATCATCAACGGACCGAATCTGAATATGCTGGGCATCCGGGAGCCAGAGCTCTACGGGAAGCAGGATTTTGCCGCCCTGTGCGCCTGCATCCGGGAAGCCTGCGAACAGGCGGGGGCAGAGGGGAGCCTCTTTCAGTCCAACCATGAGGGAGAACTGGTGGAGGCCATTCAAAAAGCCTATGGGGTCTATGACGGCATTGTCATCAATCCAGCCGCCTACACCCACACCAGCGTGGCCATTCTGGACGCGCTGAAGGCCGTGGCCATCCCGGCGGTGGAGGTACATCTGACGGATGTGCAGGCCCGGGAGGAGTTCCGCCGCATCTCCTATCCCGGTATGGCCTGTCTGAAAACCTTCGCGGGCTATGGTTTTGACGGATACAGACTTGCTATTGACTATCTGATGCGTTATCTTAAAGAGAAGGAAATGAAGAAGGAGGAATCCCGATGATCCCGTCCGATACCCTGGGCTGGGGCACAGCCCGAAACTGCATCCGTGAGGTCTATGAATTCGGCCTCCGCCTGAAGGCGGAGATCGGAGACGATAAGGTCTTTGACTTCAGCCTGGGCAATCCCAGCGTTCCCGCCCCGCCCCAGGTAAAGGAAGCCATTCTGAAGGCCCTGGAGGATCCCACCCTCCATGACTATACCGTAGCCCCGGGACGGCCCAGCCTGCGCAAGGCGATCTCCGACCAGCTAAATGCCCGGTGCGGGGTACACACCCTGCCGGAGGACATTTACGTTACCTGCGGCGCCTCCGCCGCCGTCACCTGTTCCATCAAGGGCCTGCTGAAGCCCGGGGAGGAGGCGGTGGCCTTTGCCCCCCATTATCCGGAGTATCCCGTGTTCACCCGTACGGCGGGGGGTGTGTTCAAGTTCTGCTCCCTGCGGCGGGAGGACCTGCAGATGGATGTGGCGGCGCTGGAGGAGGTGCTGACGGAGAAAACTGCCGTCGTCCTGGTGAACTCTCCCAATAACCCCTCCGGGGCGGTGCTGAACGAGGAGAGCCTGAAGCAGCTGGCGGACTGCCTGTACAAAGCCCAGGAGCGCTTCGGCCACCCCATCTATATCATCAGCGACGAGCCTTACCGGGAACTGGTGTACGACATCAGCGATGTGCCCAGCCCCATCCAGTACTACGATAATACCGTGGTCTGCTACTCCTACAGCAAGTCCCTCTCCCTCCCCGGAGAGCGCATCGGCTATTACGCCGTGAGCGACCGGGCGGCGGACCGGGAAAAGGTCTTCGCCTCCCTGGCCGGTGCGGCCCGTTCCTATGGGTATGTGAATCCTCCCAGCCTGATGCAGCGGGTCATCGAGGCCTGTGTGGATCTGAAACCGGACATCAGCACCTATAAGGAGAACCGGGACATCCTCTGCGGCATCCTGGATGAAGTGAATATGCCCTATATCCATCCTGACGGCGCCTTCTATCTCTTCATCCGCTGCCCGATCCCGGATGCCAAGGAATTCTGCGAGCACGCCCGGAAATACGGCCTGCTCCTGGTGCCCTCCAATGATTTCGGCATCACCGGCTATGCCCGGGCGGCCTATTGCGTGAAAGGGGAGATGATCCGCAGATCCCTCCCCGCCTTCCGGGACCTGTCCCGGGAATACGGTCTCTGCTGAGAAAACAGATCAGCCCCCGTATCGGCTCGATTCCGATACGGGGGCCGCTTTATGCGCTGTTCAGTCGATCCGGAACACCCGCTTGTCCAGAGCAGGGACCCGAAGGGTAAAGCGGCCCGGCTGGGTCTGGGGCAGGGCTTCGGCATAGATCTCCATCCGGCTGTCGATCCGGTCGATGGCGGAGAGCAGCTCCGCCTCCGCGCACTTGGGGGGTACTGCCGCGCCGTATTCCGGGTCTCCGTGGTGGGAGAGGATCATGTGGGCCAGGAGGACCAGCTTTTCCTCCGGAATTTCCAGCTCTTTGCCCACGGCTTCGACCTCCCTGGCGCCCATATAGATGTGGCCCAGCAGATCCCCGGGCACGCTGTATTCCGTCACCAGGCCGAGAGGGGAAATGCGGAACTCCCAGAGCTTGCCCAGATCATGGAGCAGGGTGCCCGCCAGGAGCAGGTCCCGGTGGACCACCTCCGCATACAGCCCCGTCATGAAGTCCGCCAGCCGGAGCATGTTCAGGGTGTGCATCAGCAGTCCGTACAGAAAGGCGTGATGCATGCTCTTGGCGGCGGGGAGGCGGGAAAGAGCCGCCTCGTGGCGCTCCGTCAGCTCCAGGCACAGGCGGCGGTAATCCTCGTCCTCCAGGGAGCGGATCAGCTGCCGGATCTCCTTCATGGCCGCGGCCGGGTCAATGGGGGCGGCGGGGACCAGGGCAGCGGGATCATAGTCATCCTGGTCTCCGGCAAAGCGCAGACGCTGGATGATGAACTGCAGATTCCCGTTGAACTCCGTCACCTCACCCCGGAGCAGGGCGGCCTTGCCGCTGTCCTCGGGTCCTGCCGGACCGGAATAGTTCCAGAGCTTGGCGTCCACGGAGCCGGTGGCGTCGGAAACGGTGCAGCTGAGATAGGGCTTTCCTGCGGAGCTCTTTTTGAGTTGGATGTTCCCCAGGGCGTAGTACCCCTCCACCTGATCGCCAATATTCAGATCCGAAACCGCTTTGTTGTATTCCATGGTCTGCCTCCTCTTATTTCATCAGTCTGCGCAGGGCTTTTTCCTCAGCTCCGGGCAGAGCATCCCGCAGATGCAGAAGGATCTTCTCCCGGGATTCCGCCGGATCCTCCCCATAGGCGGAGGTCACCCGGTCTTCACCCCACCTGGCCTCCGGGGTACAGAGCACCGCGATATGCCAGCCGTAGGGCTGTCCTTTCTTATTCAGGCGGGAGCGGAAATCCCGGATCACCAGATAGGTCTGCATCTGCAGCCCGGTAAGGGCGGCTTCGAAGCCATGCTCGCCCTCGCTTCCGAAGCCGGCGAGACGGCGGATCTCATTGGAAAACCGCTCCTCTTTGCCGGGGAACAGATCCATGATCCGCTTCATTTTGGCCTTGGCCTTGCCCTCCTCCCAGAGTGCATCGAAATCGTACCCGTCCCGCCGCAGGTTGGCGAAGCGGGGAAACCAGTCCAGGGAGACGAAGCCGGCTCTTCCGCCGAAGAACTTGCCGTAGGCTACCCTGCCCCGGCGGGCCAGCTGCTCCCGCCAGCTCCAGGGATCCCGGCCTTCCCGGTCCGTCCACCAGTCTGCGGGATCCGTATGCTCCTCCACGGAGAAGCCTTTCACTTCATTTTCGAACAGGGGGAGAAAGCCCAGCTCCTCCACCCGCGCCTCCAACTCCTCCGGGGTCCGGAGCTGACCGGGTCCCGTGCGGCCATGGAGGATCCATTCACCCTTTTCCTTTCCCATCGCCGTCTCAGCCCATGGGGTGTAGGGCGTGGCGCCCCGGTATCTGCGGAAGCAGAAGAATTGCTCATTTTCCCCCTGGCCAGGCAGCAGCAGACCCAGACCGCCGGCCTCGCCGATCTGCTGCAGGGTCAGAAGCTGCTCCCCGGGAAGCTGGGACAGCAGGAAGGCATAATCCCCGAGCCAGATGGGCTCGCCGCTGCTTTGCGGACCGATCAGATCTTCCAGAGTTTCCGGCTCCGCGGTGAGGCGCATCGCATCCGGAGCTTCCCCTTCACGGGCATTCAGCCGGAAATACTCCGCGTACATGCTGTACCAGGTCTCCCGGAGGATGATATCCGCCTCTCCGTCTTCAAAGAACAGCAGGCAGGCCAGGATATCCGAACTCGTATCGTCCGTCAGCAGCCAGCAGGTGTCGGTGAGGACGTTCACCAGCTCCTCCTCCGAAAGCGGAGTGCAGCCACGGCCTTCCCCGTCCAGATCGTGACCCGTGACATACCGTGGGGTATCCAGCTCCATGCCGGGGTTCCAGTTTTCCTGACCGAACCAGTATTCTCCCCAGTAATATTCTTTGGTAAGCTCCAGCCGCAGCCGGGGATACCAGGCGAGGTTGACCTCCAGGGCGATGGATTCTCCGCTATTCAGCACGCCGGAAGAGAGCACCTGGGTCGGCAGCTTTGCGCCGATCAGGGCTTCCATGGCGTTGGCGTTCTCCCCGGACATGTCCGCCCGCTGGAAGCTGTACTGCAGACCGTCCTGCCCGGAGGTGACTACCGCCCAGACCCAGTCGGGCTCGTCGGAGTCCAGATGCTCCGTGGGGATACAGGCGGTTACCCCATCGACCGCCTCCGCCTCCTCCCGGGTCTCATAGAAGCGGATCGCAGCCAGCTTCACCGGGCCGATCTCGTTTGCCCTGGAAACGGAGTAAAACAGCGAGCCGCCATCGACCGGGTACAGCCGTGCCCGGAAGACAAGGTCATCGTTTTCCGGAAGAGTATAGTATACGGTCAGCCGCCCGCCGATGCTGTACATGCTCAGGAATCGAACGGGCTCCGCGGCAGCCGGGTCCCGATAGGCCATGAAGTGCTCCGGGTCCGGCTCAAACCACCAGAGAAGTGGGTCCTGGGCCTCCCGGTAATCGGTATTCGTCTTGATGTCCGCCAGCTCCGGCAGGTCGGCCTTGCGGATGACCATCAGCTCGCCCTGCGGATCCTCCCGGTATTGCGTTTTCCAGGATGCGAGCTCCTCCTCCGTAGGCTCCCGGGAGATGCCTGCGCCGCCTGCGCATACGGCTTCCCAGTCGATTTCCTGGGGATAGGCAAAGCAGGTGCGGAAAAAGCCCCAGTCGGCGGGACCGAAGCTTGCGGCGACCCGCGCCATCTCCTCCGCGTCCAGGGGACGGCCGTCCTCCTGAGGGGAGACGTGACTGAACCACATGGTGGAACCGCCGGTGGTGCCATCCGGATTTATCCAGCTGCAGCTCAGCTCAAGCTCCCGCTCATTGAGGGAAGTAATCGCGAAGCTCCGGCCATGGCCATCCTCGCTGTCTTCCCGGAAAAAAAGGGCGCCGCTTTCGTCCTGCATCAGGCGCAGCTCCGGATAAACCGTCCAGGAGCCGCCGTCGGTCCGTTCATAGAGCCATAAGGCCGGAGTATCCTCAGAAGCGGCGAGCCATACTTCCACGTTGTTCTCCCAGGCTTCTTCATAGCTGCCCTCCGCCTCATAAGCGTACAGACACCAGAGGAAAGCCAGCGTATCAGGCAGAGTATCGATGGAGACCGGTTCCGGCGTGGGTTCGGGCGTCGGTTCCGGCGTCGGCTCGGGGGTGGGTTCCGGCGTCGGCTTCGCGGCGGGGGAAGGGGTGGGCTCCGATGTCGGAACTGCCGTCTCCTGCGCGGCAGAAGGCTCGACAGCCCGGGTGGGGACGGGAGCGACCGTGCCGCAGCCGGCCAGAAGGCCCAGGAGCAGCAGCGCGGCGATCAGCCGGATGATGCGGTCTTGCTTCATTTTCACGCCCTCCTTTCGAGTTGA